>Ga0315268_10000151_pt1 | contig 81352 bp, 79 predicted proteins | sample C1_top_MG_FD_204535 | JGI IMG/M metagenome (GOLD analysis project Ga0315268, IMG submission 204535) | Sediment microbial communities from Yellowstone Lake, YNP, Wyoming, USA - C1_top | ecosystem: Environmental > Aquatic > Freshwater > Lake > Sediment | place: USA: Wyoming | collected 2017-08-01
CACGATGTGACCTTCCTGGTCGGTACTTACACCAGTCTGATCGGCGATCCCTCGGATAAAGATGTACTCCGGCCGCAGCTTTCCAACCAAGAAGTGGAGGAAAACGCCCGAACTTATGCCGAGCAAGCTTTCCGGATCCTGGATCGGACAAAAACGCACATCCGCTACAACGCTGAGTGGCTGGCGGAGCTGAGCTTTGCCGAGCTAATCCACCTGGCCTCCAATTTTACCCTGCAACAATTCATCAATCGCGAAAACTTCAAGCTGCGCTGGGAGCGCGGGGATGCAATCTACCTGCATGAGACTTTCTACGCTCTCATGCAGGGTTACGACGCGTATGCCCTGGATACTGATGTGCAGGTGGGTGGTACAGACCAGTTATTCAATATCGTCACCGCGGCACGCAAGCTGATGACTTTCTTGGGGAAAAAACCCAATATTGGGATCATCCTGGGTATTCTTCCCGGCACAGACGGCGTGATCAGGATGAGCAAATCACTGGGCAACCATATCCCGATCAATACCACTGCTGAAGATATGTACGGCAAGGTGATGAGCATCCCTGATTTCGCCATGCCATCTTACTTTCGCCTGGTGACGCGCTGGACTCCCCCACAAATTGAAGCAATCGAGAATGACCTGGCTTCCGGCAAAATCCATCCCCGCGATGCAAAGATGAAACTAGCCTGGGAGATCGTTGGTACTTTCTATAGCGAACCGGAAGCTGACCAGGCCCAGGATGCTTTTGTCCGTCAATTCCAGCAACATGAGATGCCGCTCGAAATGCCCGAATATCAGCTCAAGGCAGGTGAGACAGTCCTGGATGTGTTAATCAATGCTCTTCTGGTCAGCAGCAAAGGGGAAGGACGCCGCCTGGTAGATCAGAAGGGAGTGCGATTGAACGGCGAACTGCTCTCCGAAGCACTTAAACCATTTCCAGGCCCTGGTATCTTACAGGTGGGGAAAAGGCATTTTGTCAAAGTAGTCCATTGAGGGTTGTTGGAGTAGAGAACCAGAGGATCCGGTTTGTAGAAAGGCCCATGGCTTGCTTTCTATACCTGATCAGGATATCGGGTATTATGGGACCATCGCCCTTTCTAGCAGCTCACGGCCAATCTGCTCTGCCAGCGCTGGATTCTGTTCTTCCAGAAGGATCGCAACTGCAAGTGGTACCCCCTCCCAGCTAGGAAGCGTACCTGCAAGATACCAGGTAACCGGTCCTTGAGGCGTTTGTGCCAGAGCAGTCGTCTGCCAGAGGAGTTGTGAAGGTATTGCTAGCTGGTCGGTAGCTTTTCTTATTCCTTCGGCTGGCAATACAGCATGTGATTGGCCTGTAGGTAAAATTACCCAGGCCTGCTGTGGAGTATTCACTGAGACTGCCAGTACCGGAGCAGGGCGGTTACCGGTCCCTGTTAAAGCAGCAGCTGCCAGTGCCATTTGTAATGGGGTAATGGCGATCTCTCCCTGCCCCAAGATGGCTTGAAGCGGATCTTTCAACAACGCAAATTCTGCCGGATTTGCAACTGCCAAAGGTAATTCTGGAGAGATAGTAAAACCAAGTTTTTGGTAGAGTTGGATCAACTCGTTGATACCTACCTCGTTTCCCATCTGAGCTAACGCTCCTGGACAGCCATTAGCGACCATCTCACCCCAGGTCGGAGTAGGGGATACAGAGTTTGCACAGTCCCAGCGCTTTTGATTAAATAGAATACCTGAGTCTACCGGTAGAGAAGGCATCGCCCCGCGACTCTCCAGGGTTGCTAACAAGAAGGGGCCTAATGCTGCTCCAGGTGGATAGATTCCTTGAGTAGACCGGTTCATTAGAGGTGCGTCAGGGTCTTGAACCCACTTCTCCCACTCCTCATTAATTCGTGAAGGATCAAAAAAAGGATGAGACGCCATCACAAAAATCTCACCACTCTGTGCATTGAGCAACACGATTGCACCCTTCTTATTGGCCAGCAGTCTATCGGCCTGCTGCTGGCGCTCCAGGTCGATACTCAAACGCACGTCTAACCCAGACGGACGTTGAGCATAAAGCAATTGGTTGGTCCAGATTTCGGACGTTGGACGACCCTTCAGACCGCGCAGGTAACCATCTAGGCTCTTCTCCAACCCTGCCTGGCCATAGATGGCGTTGCTGTAACCGACTAAAGGCCCAATAGGCGGATATAACACCTGGCGAGTAAAGGTACCTGGTTGGCCGATTGTTATTACAAGGCGTCGATTTTGCCTGTCGAGGATATCACCACGTGGTGAAAATCGGTCCATAATAAAGGGCCGCGGATTATCTACCCTCGCAATTAGCTCATCTCCAACCCCTATCACCCAATAACCGCACGCCAGTCCTATTAGCAAGAAGCCTACGAGCAATGCAGAAGAAACTTGCATGTATGGAGCCGGCTTTGCCAATAGAACTGGTTCTTGATCCGGTTGGCTGCTCACTTGTAATAGGAGTAAAAGGCAAAAAAACGAAGTTAATAATGAAGAACCACCGTAGGAAACAAACGGTAATGTTACCCCAGTTAACGGAAGTAGCCTGACATTTCCACCGATGATCAGGATACTCTGCAAGGCAAAGTAGATGGAACATCCTGCTGCCAAATAACGTTGAAATTGGTTCACTGCCCGCATCGCCGTCAGCATCCCCCGTACCACCAGTAGCCCCAAGAGAAGTAGCAGCGCTAGAGAACCGGCCAGGCCCATCTCCTCAGAGATGGCGGTAAATATAAAATCAGAATGAGATATCGGCACCACACCGGGTGAACCCAATCCAGGACCGGTTCCGAACACACCACCTGATGCTATGGCGATTAATGACTGCACAATCTGGTAAGAACGACCGGACGGGTCTGCCCAGGGGTTAATCCAGATGTTGACCCTTGTGTGAATTACGCCAAACAACATATAGCCGATCACCCCGGCCACAAGGATAAGAATGCCGCTAATGATCAGCAGGCGGCTCTGCCCAGAAGCCAGGTATATAATTGCAAAATATAGCAATATAAACAACGAAGCTGTACCCAGATCCCGCTGTGCAACAAGAATCACCAAGGCAATGCCAATTAATAGTAAAGTGGGGGTAAGCAACGGTATGATTCGAAAAGTCAGCGGTAAGCGATCAGCCAGGTACGCCGCTAGGTAAACAACCAATAACACCTTGAGCGGCTCCGAAGGCTGAAAATAAAAACCACAGCATCCTAACCATAAACGAGGTCCTGATCCCCCCGGGTAGGTGCCTACCAGGAAGGTTGCAGCGGTCAGCAGCAATCCTCCAGTCAACCAGATATATTTATACCGGCGTAAAAAGGCAATTAATTTTGGGGTTCGCAGGCCCAAGAAGAAACAGAATAAACAGACTGCCAGCCAAACCGATTGCCGCATTCCGTATCCTGTATCCAACCTCCAAATAGTCAATAACCCCCAACCACACAACAATGCAGCACAAGGAAGCAGGTATGGATCGCGCTCTGCTAACCGGAGCCGTGCCTGGTATCTGACCCCCAAAAAACCAACCAGCCAGATAGCAACCCCCAACCAATGCCCCCACCGCAACGATGCATTCCAGGAATGATAACGCACTATTGGACCCAGGGTCAGGATCAACGCGTAAAGGAAAACAAATCCAGCCGCCATGACCATTAACCAACGCTCAATTTGGTCTTTTGGCGCAAGGCGGGCAAAAGCAAAACTATTCATGGATCAGGAAGGTAAGAACTTATCCACCAACCAGCCTAAGTTCTGGCGCGTCTCAGGCGGAATTCGCGCTGGGTCGGTAATAAAAGCCTTAGCAAGCATATTCTGACATTCGCAGTCGGTATCCTCTGGCAAAATTTCAACCAGGATTTCAATTGCCCGCTGAACTGTGTTCAAGCTTTGATGCATTGTGCTAATCACCATTTCCACGTTAACAGGTGCTTCACTCGAGTGCCAAACATCATAATCTGTCACATGCGCAATGGTTGAGTAGCACATGCCGGCTTCACGCGCCAAAAAGACTTCTGGACAAGTCGTCATGCCAATAGCAGAAAGTCCCCAGGATCGGTAGAGGTGAGATTCCGCTTTGGTCGAAAAGCGTGGCCCTTCGATGGTGATCATTGTTCCATTAGGATGAACCGTAGCACCAGTCTGGTTCAATGCCTGGTAAACATATTCAGATAGTCTGGCACAGAATGGATCAGCAGCCTCGATATGCGCCACCAACCCTTCACCAAAAAAGGAGCGAATACGGCCACGCGTAAAATCAAATACCTGATCTGGGACAATCAAATGGCCTGGGGCGTAGTCTGCGCGCAATGAGCCACAGGCACTGACCGCTACAATGCGCTTGACCCCCAGCATTTTTAATGCATACATATTCGCCCGGTTGTTGATCTCGCCAGGCAGAATTGTATGTCCGATCCCATGCCGGGCCAGGAAAGCCACATTTCTTCCCGCCAGAAGTCCAGTAACCACCGGTGCGCTGGGCTTGCCATAAGGTGTATCCAGGTCATACGTTTGTGGATCCGCCAGGCCAGGAAACTGGTATAATCCAGACCCACCAATGACCGCAAAAAAAGGAGATTGTGACATAGACGGTCCATCCTTGAGCTAAATTTCTACATTAACCAGAACTTTCCCACAGCGTAATTCGTCCCCAGAAATGATTACCGTAGCTGTGGAAACTCGCTCCTCATTTAGATAAGTGCCATTGGTTGATTGTAAATCTTCCACCCACCACTGCTTGTGGTGGTAGCTTAACCGGGCATGACGAGCGGAGACTGTCTCATCTTGCACCACACACTGGCAAGCTGGATCACGCCCAATGATCACCTCTGGGAGGTTGTATTGACGAGAATCTTGGCCATCCTTGTTCTGTAAGACCAATAGAATAGTTGGTACTGACTGTCCACCAACCATCTCCTTGGTAAGTTGCAGGTCACGCCAGATAATGTAAACAGCCCATCCTAAAAAGCCATATAGACTGAGCGTCAGGAGAATGCGCAAGATCAAGACAAAAATAGCACTCATCTACAGAGTACCTTGGAACAATCATACAAAAAATGACTTACTGACCATGTGAAGTTTCCGGTGAGTCCATTTCTATTTGAATGGTATCCTCGACGGGAGAAAAAGCTTCCTCACCATAAATCAACAAAACGCCAGCTAAAGAAATGACATCACCAGGTTTCAAAGTTTGCTGAGAAATCCGCAACCCATTAACGTAAGTTCCGCCAGTGGAGTTTAGGTCGAATAGAATATACTGTCCACGTACCAAGCGTAACTGAGCATGGTTGCGCGAGATACGAGCATCTGCAAGTACCAGGTTGTTATCGGATCGCCGGCCAATGTTAATAACTGGTTGGCGCAAGGGAAAATTATCAGTTCCATTCACAATCAAGAAGGCGTTGAGTGAATGGTTATGGATTGACTCTGGAGTTTTTCTATCTATGGGAAGAGAAAGGCTGGCCGTAACACCGGATTGTTCAACCTGGCCACTGGCGATCACAGCGACTTCTTCCATACCCAGTTTAGGATCCTCGGCAAGTCGGAATCCTGGTGGACTGGTGAAGCGAATTTCCACGGCTTCAGCAGCATCCCGGAGGGCATTTGCCAGGGCATCGAACACTTCCTGCTTCTTCTGCCATTCAACCAGGTTATCCGGATGCATGAAGATAGTATATATGCCTGCGGCTGAAAGCACCCCAGTATCTGTTGATTGTATTGAGCTTTGTAATGCTTCTACCAACCGGCGGGCTAAAAGGTGCTCACGTCTACTCCAGGGTAATAAGTAGCTACTACTTTCAATTAAACCCCTTAAACGCGATTCAATCTGGTCGAGTCGGTTTCTCATATCATATAATTATACCGAGGATGTTCAAAAATAACCGCTCTGGTTTTTATGAGATTGAGCACACAGCCGATTGGGCGCTCAAAGTATGGGCGCCGAGTGCAGGCGATCTCTTAGTGCAAGCAGCCCGCGGTATGTACACATTGATGGGCATAACGCTCAAACCTGGCGAGCGCGAGTGGCGCGAAGTTGCGATCTCAGCCACTGACCTGGAAAGCTTGCTGGTCATTTTCCTCTCTGAACTGCTCTACCTGCTGGAACTCGATAGATTGGGATTCGACCAGTTCGAAGTAGATATAAAAGAGATGGATTTAAACGCTCATCTGGTCGGAGCACCAGTACTTACTCAATCAAAAGAGATCAAAGCAGTTACTTATCATAACCTGAAAATTACAGAGAAGGTAGATGGTCTGGAAGTAACCATTGTCTTTGACGTGTGAACTGTGTTTACAACCTTTTTCATGAAGCCGGCAAATGGATTCAGATTGGAGGTATTATGGCCACCTTACATGATTTTATAAAAATAAGCGACTACGAATGGAAAATCCCGACCTCGTTTCGCAGTGACATGCGCGTGCCTGTGCGGTTTTTCGCCACTCGCCAGTTATTAGAGTCTGCGCTGGACGACTTATCCATTCAGCAAGCAATCAATGTCACAACATTGCCTGGCCTGGTTGGCGACGTATTAGTGATGCCAGATATGCATCAAGGCTACGGTTTCCCAATCGGCGGAGTGGCTGCCACCCGCTATCCAGAGGGGGTTATTTCGCCAGGTGGAATTGGATATGATATCAACTGTGGCGTTCGACTGCTAGCTTCTAGCATAGAATATGAGCAAGCCGAACCTTACCTGGATAAACTTGCCACTCTGTTAGATCATTATTGTCCAAGTGGAGTAGGTACTAAAGGAGGTTGGCGGCTAGACGATGCTGAACTGGACCAAGTTTGTCGTCTCGGATCCCGGTGGGCCCTCAAAAAAGGATTGGCCAGTGAGCAAGATGTAAGGCGAACTGAGGAGAACGGCAATCTGGAAGGTGCTGAACCTTCAAAAATAAGCCCTCGCGCCAAGGAACGTGGTCGGTCGCAGTTGGGCACCCTCGGAGCAGGCAACCACTTTCTGGAGGTGGATGTCGTCGAGCATGTATTCGATGAATCGGCTGCCCAATCTATGGGATTGCAGGAAGGCTGTCTTGTATTGCAAATTCACTGCGGTTCGCGCGGCTTTGGTCACCAAATCTGCACCGATTATGTTCAGAATTTCCAATCCGCTGTCCACCGTTATGGTATACAACTGGTCGACCGTGAACTGGTTTGCGCTCCTCTCAATTCTCCGGAAGGTCAGGCTTATCTAGGGGCCATGCGGTCAGCAGCCAATTATGCCTTCGCGAACCGCCAGCTCCTGGCACACCAGGCGCGTAAAGCGTTTGAAGAAATTTTCTCTACCAGGATTCACAACTGGCACTTGCACCAGGTGTATGACATCGCCCATAATATCGGAAAAATCGAGACGCATCAGGTAGAAGGGCAATCACTGAAAGTATGTGTCCACCGAAAGGGGGCTACCCGCGCTTTTGGCCCTGGCGCACCAGGTCTACCGGAAGAGTACCGATTAATCGGACAGCCTGTCCTGGTTCCAGGTAGCATGGGAACCTCCTCCTGGGTGCTCCTTGGCACCCAATCCAGCATGGAGCGCTCCTTTGGTTCCACCTGCCACGGGGCGGGTCGAGTATATAGTCGTAGCAAAGCCAAGCGCGAGGTGCGTGGTGAGCAACTTCGTCTTCAACTTGAGCAGAAAGGCATTCATGTGCGTGCCGGTTCTATGCCAGGCTTGGCGGAAGAAGCTCCACAGGCATATAAGGATGTCGATATGGTTGTAGAAACGGTTGTCGGTGCCGGAATCGCGCGCAAGGTGGCAAGATTGCGTCCCGTGACAGTTGTAAAGGGATAAGAGAAACATCCTCGATTCCAGCAAACAGTTGACTTTATTGGAATCCGGATTATCTCAATACGTCACGCACATAAATTGGGTTACTAAAGATCCAGCCACGCTGTCGACCAAGAAATGGTAGCGTACATTCGACCCGGTAGGCTCCTGATTGATTGGCGATATAGGTACAAATTTCACTATCTTGCCATTTCTTTATGACTATCCCATTCCGAATTAACCTGCAATCGGTGCGCAAAGGAAGTCGGATCTGGAATGTAACCCCGTGGTTCAACAGAATCTCATCTCCCATCCAGGCGATCTGATCCTTGCCCTGAGCAGTAAAGCGGAACCCACGTGTCGGATGCGGCAGGTCATACGCCACAAAGCAGTGGCCCTGGCGAATAGCATCTAATATCAATTGACGATCATAAACCGGATCATTCCTGAGCGGTTCAGGTATCAATACATGCGTGTTGATACATTGGAAGTGAAATTGGTAAGGATAAAGAACACGGCGAAATGGACCCATCTTGACCTTTAACTCATGTGCATCCGATCCACCGATCGCTACCACCTTTCTGCCCTGGGTTAATAATTCATCCCATTTCTGTAAAGTTTGCGGTTGAGGACCTTGAGCCAGGTATTGCGGGAACAGAGCATAGAACATTGCCTGGGCACGATTGTGAACCACCACTTTAAATTCGCTCAACCCGTTCCATATCTCAATACCGGTATAGCCTTGAACTTGCCAATCATCCCAGGTAATGTCATCCTCACCAAAAAGCTTCAATTCCGGATCGTAAGGATGAGCGATGAAGGTAATCGCTCCAGCTTTTTCTGATTGACCAATTAACCACTGAGGATCGGACGAATATTGAGATAGTTCAGTCTCAGAGCCAAAAATCAAAAGATGACTTTTCTGTGGCAACCGGGCAGTATCGTGAACTTCCTCTCCCACAAATAACAAGACGCGCTGCTTTCCCTCTTGATAATAACCTTCAAAGCCATTTACCAACACATTATGATCGGTAATAATTACAACATCCAGTCCTGCTTGCAAGGCCGCCCTGGCAATCTTTTCATGACTGCCAGTTCCATCAGAGTAAGTAGTGTGCATATGCAAATTTATGATTAATTCTTCCATTGGGTTGACGATTCTCACTCTGGAAAGGTATAATTCAGCCGCTTTTGGTTAACAGGAGGATTACCGTGGAATTGAAGAACTACTTTGAAATTGCCTTGATTATAACTTCAATTGCCTTGATTGCTTCGGTTATTATACAAAACAAAGGTGTTGGATTAGGTGGCCTGACCGGTGCGGATACTGGTGGAGTTTTTACCGCTCGTCGAGGTATCGAGAGGACATTATTTCTGATCACTATTGGTCTTTCGGTATTGTTCTTTATCCTGACCATCCTATCCGTGATCATCAGTAAATCCGCTTCTTAGACTTATTGAAGATCCAAAGGGTCACTTTCAACCGTTTTCCTAGTAGGGCGGCTCACACTCAGGAGTTCGCCCTTTTTTATCTTCACCTTATGAGACGATTACGCTGGCAGTTAATTATCATTTTCCTGACTGGTCTGGTTGTGGGAATCTTGTTATTGGGCGAACAACCGGTAGTCTCACCTCTGCAAACTCCGGAACCCATACGGGGTGGAATATATTCTGAAGCTTTGGTGGGTTCTCTAGAACGCTTAAATCCAGTCTTGGATTTCAATAACCCGGTGGATCATGACATAGACCGCCTGATTTTCAATGGTTTGGTCCGTTTTGATTCGCGCGGAGTCCCCCAACCTGATTTAGCTGAATCATGGGGTATCTCTGAAGATGGGACAATCTACAACTTTTCATTGCGCCAAAATATCAAATGGCATGATGGTGAAGCTCTGACAAGCGATGATGTCCTGTTCACGGTCGATTTTCTGCGCAATGGTGGTGAATATATTCCAGAAGACATCCAGGCTTTCTGGAAGGAAGTCGAAGTGGTGAACTCTCCTCAGGACCCCAATACCCTGCAGTTTCGTCTTCCAGAACCTTTTGCACCTTTCCTGGATTATTTAACTTTCGGAATTCTTCCGCGCCATTTGCTTGATGGGTTGTCCATAGATGACCTGGTTAATGACCCATTCAACTTGCATCCAATCGGAACAGGCCCATACCGTTTTGACCGCTTGATCGTTGAAAATGGACAGATCATAGGTGTTATTCTCAAATCTTTTGATGGATATTTTGGCAAACCGGCATTCATAGACCAATTGGTGTTTCGTTACTACACTGATTCAGTCTCTGCGTTCGAAGCGTATCAAGAGGGCACTGTCCAAGGGATTGGTCAGGTGACTTCGGATATCTTGGCGCAGGTGTTAGCACAGCCTGGTTTGTCAGTCTATACAGGCCGAGAGCCTAAATTATCCATCATTTTCCTCAATCTTAAGAACCCACAACTTCCTTTCTTCTCTGATCCCAAAGTGAGGAACGCCCTGCTTATGGGCCTTAACCGCCAGAGGATGATCAACCAATTAATTCAGGGCCAGGCTATCATTGCCAATGGTCCCATTCTTCCGGGAACCTGGGCTTATTATAATAACCTAAAGAGTATCCCTTATGATAAAGAAGCTGCAATCCAATTGCTTAAGGATTCCGGATATGTCTTAAGCGGTGAGGACCAAACCGTAAGGAAGAAAGAGAATACAGAGCTGAGCTTTAAGCTCTCTTATCCAGATACTGACTTCCACCGTGGGCTGGCAGAAGCGATTCAACGCGATTGGGAGGCTCTTAATATCCAGGTCGAACTCGAACCAGTTCCTTACGACCAACTGATCACTACCCGACTCGCGCCACGCTCCTATGATGCTGTATTAATCGATATTAACTTTAGCCGTACACCAGACCCAGATCCTTATCCATTCTGGGACCAGTCGCAAGCAACGGGCGGCCAAAATTATAGCCAATGGGATAATCGGTTAGCCAGTGAATATTTAGAGCAGGCTCGCATTACTCTGGATATCACTGACCGAGAACGCTTGTATCGGAATTTCCAGGTGATTTTTAAGGACGAGTTGCCTGCACTCCCACTGTACTTCCCGGTTTATTCGTATGCGGTCTCGAGCGAAGTACAAGGTGTACAATTAGGTCCATTATTTGATACCAGCGATCGCTTTTTAACAGTGGCGAACTGGTACTTGATGGCTACACGCAACAAACCTGCCGCTCTGCAACCTTCTGCAACTTCGACTGTCTCCACCACCTCCCAACCCTAGTTTTCTCGTATTTCTGAAGTGCCGCGTGAACCCGACTGATCCACAAGAATTGGTTTTCCTGAGAACCGCCCTTACCGAACTCCCAGATTATCTCCTTTCTTCTGTACTTTTTTGGCCGCTTTCTGGCCCTTTCACAGGCGACCTTACCCGTCTCACCCTGGGCAACTTCCTCCTGGTGCTAATTCGTTTAAAAGCAACCGAGACTGCATCCCAATACTCCCCAGAACTGCTTTCGATTCAAAATCAGGTAGTGCAACTGAAGAATAAAGAGCCTGGCCTTTGGCGCCGCAAGGCCGGGCAGGAATTCCACGCCCGTATTCAGATGTGGAAAAACTCCCTGATCGAAATGATGAACGATCCTGGTCAATGTTCAGCTGAATTTCGTCATGCAGTTCGTTGGCGGGTCATCCTGGAGCTATTAAAAGAGGAACTTTATCCTGAAACAGCAACGGCAGATCTGGAAGTGCTGCAGCACTTGGACGACATGCTTCGCCGTTTATGCAATCCAGGGCAGTTCCTTTGGGCAAGTGATCTGGAAGCCAGTTTCCCATCTAATAGGTTCTGGTTTCTATACATGAATATTTGAGAAGGAATCGAAAATGTCTTCGTTCTACACTCGCACTGGCGATGATGGCAATACAGGTTTACTAGGCAAAGGTCGTCTCCCCAAGTTTGACCTCAGGATGGAAACCCTCGGTGCGATCGACGAAGCCACTGCTATTCTTGGGATCGCACGCAGTCTGACAAAAGATCATGATAACAAAGAGCTTCTCCTTCATGTACAGCGAGATTTGTATGGATTAATGTCTGAGGTAGCAGCCTCTAAAGAAGAGGCCAACCGCTTTCGCGTCATCTGTGCCGATTCTATTCGCTGGTTGGAAGAACAAATTGATGCAATCGCTCAACTGACCGGAACTCCACATGAATTTATCGTTCCCGGCGATTGTGTCCAAGCGGCCTTTTTGGACCAGGCGCGCACAGTGGTTCGGCGTGCTGAACGCCGGCTTGCTGAACTCTTGCAGCGGGGGGCTATAGAGAATCACGAGTTACTCTCCTATCTCAACCGATTGTCTTCGCTGTGCTTTGTCATCGAGTTGCGCGAGATCCAGCTTGCTGGCATCGAGCAACCAACATTAGCAAAGGATTCATGAATGATCATTGGGCTGGGTACCCTCATCAATGTCATCACTATCCTGGTAGGTAGTGCGCTGGGAATCTGGTTGGGGTCACGCCTGCCAGAACGAGTTCGCCAGACAGTGATCGCAGGTTTGGGCTTGTTTACTTTATGTTACGGCCTTTCGATGTTCTTAAAAACACAAAACAGCCTGATTGTATTAGGTAGCCTGTTGGTAGGAGCGCTATTGGGGGAATGGTGGAAGATCGAAGACGGCGTAAAGTCTTTGGGTGGCTGGCTGGAACACAAGTTTTTACGTCAAAATAGAGGAGAGCAGACCCGTTTTGTACGCGGCTTTATGACCACTTCGCTGGTGTATTGCATTGGTCCTGTTGCAATCCTGGGTGCGTTTCAGGACGGTTTGAGTGGGGATTATAAACTGTTGGCGATAAAGGCCATCCTAGATGGTTTCGCTTCGCTGGCCTTTGCTTCCTCATTGGGCCTGGGAGTGATGTTCTCATCACTGAGTGTTTTGGTCTACCAGGGAACTCTAACCCTTTTGGCACATCAATTGCAGTCCCTGGTCACCCCTACAATGACCAACGAAATGAGCGCTGTAGGTGGTGTAATCCTGGTCGGTATTGCAATTGGAAGCTTGTTGGAAATTCGACCGATCCGCTCGGGGAACTTTCTTCCAGCATTATTTATCGCGCCGATCGTAGTTGCTATCCTGGAAATGCTGGGTGTCCATTTTTAAAAAATCCGATCAGAAGATGCCTGCTATCTATCTTCTGATCGGAAGAATCTCCTTTTATATTTATTGTGCAGTTTTCAGGCTGTTCTCTATGGTTGTTTCAAGTTCACCAGCATATACCATCTGACCATTGACAAAGAAGGTTGGGGTACCTTCAACTCCCTTACTCTTGCCTAAAGCCAGGTCATCTTGCACGCGTTGCTTGTACTTACCAGTATCAAGACAGCTCCCGAACGCAGTGGTATCCATGCCCAGCTTCTGAGCATAAGAGATAAAGTTCACCTTTGTAAAAGGCTCGTTCAGCGGATTTACCGTGCTGGCAAACAGTGCATCCTTATATTCCCAGAATTTTCCCTGATCCATCGCACAATATACTGCTTCTGCTGCATCAAGCGATTGAGGTCTTAAGAAACTGAATGTGTAAAAGGTGAAATAAACCTTTCCAGTAGCGATGTATTTCTTCACAAGGCCAGGTTCTTGTTGAAGAGAAAAATCTCGACAATGGCTGCAAGAAAAATCCGAGAACTCCTCGACCTTAACCAGAGCGTCAGGATTTCCCATAGAATTATCCTTGGCCATGGGATGAGCACTGGTTCCTGACGATTTAGCGTTCAGGCCAGATACAATCATAACCACCACAAGAATCACAGCAGCAACGGCTACCAAACCAATAGTTAGAATTCGCTGACGCACTTGCTGTCTTCGACGTTTCTCGCGAATTTCCTGACGTTTACTCATATAAATTCCTCCAATCGTATCGGATGATTTTGCCACAAATAACAGGAGATGTAAAGATGGTTTATCTCGGATAAATGAACACCGGGAATCTCTCACCCGTCCGTTTGAAATTTAATTTTTCATACAAGGCTAATGAGGCATGGTTGTCACATTGCGTATTAACTGTGATTCGGTCAGCCCTGCGCTGGAGGAAATAGTTTTGTAAATCGAGAACCAACCCATAACCGATGTACTGACGTTGGAAATCCGGCCTCACGGCTAAACGCGCCAGATGCGCGCCGGAAGGGGCATCCGTGCTGATCTGGTACCCTACGATTCTTCCATCAAATACCGCGACGGTTGCATAAGTGGATTGATTGTAAGAACGCCTCAAGGAATCCAGTGATATCCGCCACAAGGGGTCAAAAGACAGGTTATCAACCACCTGAACCTCTGGTAGATCCTCTGACTGCATCTCATTGATTAGGAGATTGCCTGGTAAAGGAATAACAGATGGAATACAACGATTCCATTCCAAGACTATAATATCTTGCAAGAATTCAAAGCCATTCTGCTGTAGTAGGCGAGCAAACCACTCATGTAATGCTAACGCAGCCATTTGATTGTAGGAGATTTGGCTCAACTCCTTGTAAGCAGCGGAGAAAAGAAATCGCCAAGCCTCTTCTACTCTCAAGTAGGTATTGTTGACGAATAGACGAACCCAGGCTACCTCTGGTGGATCTGGTGGGCAAGCGAGTGCAGCCAGTAACCGGTTCTGGCGTTCCAGAACCCAAAAAGGCCGCGAACCCAGCCAATCGAGTGCGGGGCGCCAATCCAAGTGCCGATGAATATAGTATTCGAAATTTAATAGTGAGGAAAGTGCGGATCGGTCGTCTGTAGTAGCCGGTCTGAGGTTCACATTAGATGGCAGCATGCCAAACGCCCTTATATTCTCAATGTTCTGAGCGCTACACTCAATAATTTCTTTAACAGGGTTTCTTGCGGAGTTAAATGAGATTTTAAATCCAAGGCTAATTGCATGCTGACAAGCGCCTGGATATATTTTCTGGTGCGTAATTGTATTTGAACCAGGCTCCTTAGAACTGTCGCTCTCATTTCAGCGTCACCGACCTCTTTCAACAGGCTCGCAGATGACTGGTACAGTTCGGCTGCTTCTCGAAGTCTACCTAGAGCTTCTAGAGCAGACGCCTGATTGCCTAATGACAGTGCCTGCCGGCGCTTATCCCCAACTTGCGCAAAGATCAAATCCGTTCCCTGGGCAGCTTGAAGTGCACGATCCACCTTACCGCCCTTCAACAAAGCTACACAGCAGTTGTTCAACATTTCAGCTTCGCCAGATCGATCCCCTGCAGTCGCATATTCTTCTGCTGCTTTGCGATAATGCTCGGCTGCTTCCAGGTATTCACCGGCCTGATAAGCCATCTTGGCTTTTTCAATGGTTCCCTTGGCTATAATAAGATCAGACATAAAGCCTAGTAAGTAATCTCCAATAGACCTTCCGCCACAGCGCGCAGTTTCTCCACCGAAAGTTCACTTAATCGCATCGCCAGTTCAAGGTATGGACGATTAACCGGTTTACATACAAACTCCTTGAGAACTGGGGGCATTTCTTCAAATTTTTGAACAGTTTCCTTTTCCAATCTCCAACTACCGATCGGCCCATGTTGGTCAAACAACTCTTTTAACTCAATTCCCAACTCACCTGTAATTAATTCCAACTCGGGAAGCGGAATTGATTTCTGCCCAAGTTCATATTGTTGCAGTTGATTTTCGGGAATGGTGGTTTTAGCAGCGAGTTCCTCCAGTGAAATGTTCTTACGGCCTCGTTCCTGGTGTAATCGGGTACCGATTAACCGGTCACGCAATTGGCGCAATCGCTCACTTTTCTTTACTTGTTTCTCGCTATCTCGCTGTAAAAGCGACTCGCCCCCCCAGAAATGATCCAGAGGAATATTCAGAAAGTATGCCAGGCCTTCTAAAATCGGTAAAGGAGGAGCTTTCTGGCCTTGCTCGAAAGCTATATAGTCTGCTACTGGAATTCCGATGGCTCTCGCACACTCTTCTTGAGTCTGACGTGCAGCCATCCTGGCATCATATATCAAAATGCCCAGCTTCCTTGTGCGTAATCGAACCAATTGCTCCTTTTTATCCATTGAATCCTCTTTGTGACCTGTTATCGCCTTCTACCACCAAGCATCTCGCCCAAATTTGCGCCAAACACCTCAGGGCCTAACCTGAATCCAGAAGCCTCCAACCGAGGTGTAAATAAGGGTCGAATACCGGTAGGCCTAAGCTCCCCTAAGATTCTTCCATCCTTTTCAACTCCCGTTTGCTCAAAACGGAAGACCTCTGTCATCACCACCGTGTCACCTTCCATCCCCGCCACCTCAGTGATGGCGGTGACCTTTCGGCTTCCATCGCGCAGCCGCGACTGCTGTATGATTACATCAATCGCTGAAGCAATCTGCTCACGAATCACGCGCACAGGTAGGTCCATACCAGCCATCATACACATTGTTTCCAACCGTGAAATTGCATCGCGCGGGCTATTGGCATGGAGAGTGGTTAATGACCCATCATGGCCGGTATTCATGGCCTGCAACATATCAATTGCTTCTGCACCGCGCACTTCACCGACAATGATCCGATCAGGGCGCATGCGGAGAGAGTTGCGAACTAAATCTCGAATGGCAACCATGTGCTGACCTTCCAGGTCAGCAGGCTTGGTCTCAAGGCGGACCACATGCTCCTGTTGGAGTTTCAACTCAGCAGCGTCCTCGATTGTCACAATCCTCTCATCGCTTGGGATAAATCCGGAGAGAACATTCAGTAATGTTGTCTTCCCAGAGCCTGTCCCACCCGAGATAATGATGTTCAAACGGGACATCACACAGGCACGGATGAATTCAGCCATGTTCCTGGTGAGAGAACCCAACTGGATCAATTGGTCTATAGATAATTTGTCTTTCATGAATTTTCGGATCGTAATGGTTGGACCATCGATAGAGCAAGGTTGGATGATGGCATTCACACGCGATCCATCCGGCAGACGAGCATCCACCGTAGGGGTATCCGAATCTATTCGCCGTCCCAGAGGCAAGATAATCCGATCAATCAAACGAAGAACGGCCTCATCATTATCAAATTCGATATTGGTTTTCGTTAACTTGCCTTTGCGCTCGATATAGATCCGTTTTGGTCCGTTCACCATTACTTCGCTGATCTCAGGATCATCCAATAAGGGTTGTAAGGGGCCAAAACCCAGTAGTTCATCTAAAATTTCATGGAAAATTTGATCCCGGATAGTATTTGGGATTTGCAACCGGGTGCTGGCATAGGATTGCTGTAAGATTTGGATGATTGCCTTACGGCGATCCTCCTCTATAATAGGATTATTTTCCATCTCTCGGACAACAATTCCTAAGAGATATGATTTCAGCTTACTTAAATCCTGAGTAAGTGCAGCAGATTGGCCTGGATTATTCATGCCTCCTCCTCAACTCGCTGCATTTCAGATGTCGGGATTACCCACACGATCTGATGACGCGAGACAGCAATGAATTTGGTCCGGTAGATCACCTCGGCATTGGAATTTTTCACAATTGCATCCGTAACTGCCAGAAATTCTTTGGCCTCATTGATCTCATCAAGGATCCGGTCATCTGGCCGAATATGAATTTGACCATGAATAAAGTGTGTGGTTGTCTGTATAACCACATCCACTGGATGTTTGGAGATCACATTGGTGTAGATCTTGCCTTTTTCTTCGAATGAAGCGAACATACCTCACCTCACATTTCCTAAGCGATTTCCTTCTCAATCGGTGGCATCAAGTAACCCAGGCCAGCCCTCGTAACAATATGCTGAGGGGAATGAGGGTTATCTTCCAGCTTTTGGCGTAGGCGGGCAATGCTGACCCATAGAATTTCCTTATCATCACGATATTGCGGTCCCCAGATAGCCACCAGCAAATCCTCAGCTGTCATTACTTCGCCAACGTGCTGAGCAAACTGGATTAATAACCGATATTCTGTAGCTGAAAGGAAAACTGGCCGGTTGCCCTTCCAGACCTCAGCCCGAGCAAAATCGATCTTCAGGTTACCATGAACGAAGTAGCGATTCTGAGTGATCTGTTCAGTCGTATGAGCACGGCGCAAGACGGCTCGAACCCTGGCAACCAGTTCCGTTGCGGAAAATGGTTTGACGACATAATCATCTGCACCTACATTCAAGCCCTTCACCCGATCCTGCTCTTCTCCCAGGGCAGTCAGGATAATGATTGGCACATTAGAGAATTGCCTGATTCTTTCACATGCCTTGATTCCATCTAGAATCGGCATTAAGATATCCAAGATCACCAGGTCAGGGTGGCGATTCGATACAATCTCCAGAGCATCTGCCCCATTTCCAGCGGTAAGAACGTCATAGCCTTCTTTTTCAAGATTCACCCGTAGAAGGTGCTGGTATAGACTTTCATCATCAACCACCAGGATCAGAGTCATGTTTCCTCCTCTTCACAAGTATTGCTTATGGCCGGGCGGGCAAGAAAATTTCGAAAGTAGTTCCTTGCCCAAGAACTGATTTAGCAGAAATGGTGCCTTTGTGCGCCTGAATGATCTGTCTGCAGATATACAAACCCAAGCCCGAACCGCGTATGTTCGGTGGTTGTTCTGGGTTACGGAAGAAACGGTCAAAGATATAAGGCAGATACTTTTCAGGAATACCTGGACCATAATCTTGGATTGCAATTAGTGCACCAGTTTCTTCCTGCTTTATTGTAATCAAAATTTCTGAACCGGGTGCGTACTTCACCGAGTTACCAATAATATTTTCAAAAACCTGCGCCAACCGCCGGGGATTGCCTCTTATGGATGACAAATTCTTTGGAACCTGAGTCCGGATCACTAGGTCAGGGTGATGAAGGTTAGCGCGCAGGATGACATCATTAACCAAAGCATCCAGGCGGACATGTTGGAATTGCATCCCCAGTTGCCCAGATTGTAATCTGGCTGAATCAAGCAGGTTTTCGATCAGCTCCTGAAGATGATCAGTCTCCTGATCAATGATTTGCAGGAACTCCAATTGGGTTTTTGGGTCCCAGGTGGTATCAGAGCGCAATAAGGTCGTTGTATAGCCTTTGATAAACCCAAGAGGGTTGCGGATTTCATGGGTAATGGTGGACACGAAATCTTCTTGTAATTGAGCGCGCGCATGTTGCATTTGGAGAAGTTCATATTCTCGTTGAAGGCTTTCTCTCTCTACCAACAACGCAATCTGGTGAGCGATGTAACTGCCCAACTCAATATTCTCGTTCGAAAACTCAGGTCCACCAAAACGAATAAAAATTATACAACCCAGATAGCGTTGAGACACCAGTAAAGGAATCCCCAGCATATATGGTTTCTGCAGCCGATCCTTGACCTGATCTACTTCAGGTATCTCCAATATCATCTGGTGAGATTCACTCATCCGGTTGGCCAGATTTTCTCCCCAGGCAACATCTGCTTCCGCCTTGCGCCCCCTTCCGACCGCCTTTGCGTACATAATATCCAAATGGTGAGTCTTGGGATCATCCAGATATACCACCAGATTATCAAAGATAAAAATAGTTCGCACCAGTAATGAAATCTGGTCCAGTGCAGGTTTCCATTCTGGAGCCTGAGAGATAATCTCGCCTATTGCATAAAGGTGTCTTACCTCAACTATATCCGAGAGGGGGGCCTTGATGGTCATCTGCTGATTCATACTCCCTAAAAAGTCGCATTTATCTTAGATTTCAAATCGACAATTAAATTTCTGCCAGACTCAAAAGGAACTGAAATTCACTACCTTTACCGACCTCTGAGGTGACATGAATTACCGAACCATGTGCTTCGACAATCTTTCGAGCCAAGGCTAATCCAAGTCCTGTTCCGGCGTATTTTCGGGTTGCTGATCCATCTAACTGGTGGAAGGGTTCAAAGATTTCCAGGATTTTTTCAGCGCTGATTCCAATTCCAGAGTCGGTCACAGAAACACGAACCATCTTACTTTCCTGTTCCAATATCAGTGTGACTTTACCTCCACTCGATGTAAACTTCAATGCATTATCCAACAATTGCATGATCACCCAGGAAATTTTCTGTTCATCACCCCGTACCTCAGGTAAATCGATCGGGCTTTGTAACCTCAAGTCAATGCCATTTTCCGTAGCCCTTTTTTTGAAGCGGTTGACCAGGTTCAGGCACAGGTTTACTAAGTTGATTGCAGAGATATTAAGAAAGATCTCTCCTCGTTCCGTTATGGAGAACAAAATTAGATCTTCAATTAATCGCTCAAGGCGATCAGAGGATCGCTGCATGACAGATAGGGCTTGCTTTTGTTCACCGGTAAGTGACCCCAATTCACCAGTTAATAGGAGTTCCAGATAACCTTTAATATGCGTGAGCGGGGTGCGCAATTCATGGGAAACATTCGACACAAAGTTAGATTTTAGCTGGTTCAACTCAGAAAGCTTTCGCAGCGCTTGTTCAAGATCCGCTGTCCTTTCAGCCACACGCCTTTCAAGCTGTTGGTTTATTTCCTGCAAAGCTGATCTAAGTGCAATGATTTGCTCCGTTATTGCTTCATCTAAGGTTGCACGATCAATCAAGTTCATATCCATCAGAATTTGTCCAAGCAAGGGGGTCGTTCGACCCGATCCACGCAAGGCTTGCTGATATTCCAACGCTCTCTGCAAGTCCTGCTGTGAAATTAAACCTCTCTCGACCAGATAATCTCCCAGACGGTTTATCAGGATTTCAGGGGTAAGGACGGGTTTCTTTTCCATCTAGGATTCCTCAGATTTTGTTGATCCACATGAATGCAAATCAGAGCAGCATGAAGCACTTCCATTGCTTATTCTCTTAGGATTTGTGCCACCAGGGCATCCAGCTCCTCATCAGAATAATAATGGATGACCAGGCTACCTCCTTTTTTCCCATGCCGAAGCACCACTCTCGTCCCCAAAAAGCTCCGCAGTCGATCTTCAAGCGCCTGGATCTCCGGTGATCGTGGTGCGCTTGGAGGACTCGCAGGGCGATGTCCTCCTAGCTTCTTAACCAAAGCCTCTACCTGCCTGACCGACAACTCCTCTCGTATTGTGATTTGTAGGGCCGCCAGTTGAGCTGAGGGACTCTCCAAGGAAAGCAATGCCCTGGCATGACCCTCGCTGATTTTATTTTCAGCCAGTGCGATTTGGACCTGTTCTGGTAACTTTAATAACCGCAAGGTATTGGTGACTGATGTACGACTTTTTCCAACCCTGGCGGCAATCTCCTCATGGGAAAGGTTAAAATCCTCGCTAAGTTGTCGGTAAGCTTCAGCAGTTTCGAGCGGAGATAAATCAGCACGTTGAATATTCTCGATCAATGCCATTTCCAGACGCTGCTGGTCACTTACCTGACGTACGATCACCGGTACTGTATTTAATCCTGCCATTAATGCGGCGCGCCAGCGGCGCTCGCCAGCAATTAAGGTGTATTGGTCGGTCTGAGCATCGTAAGAAACCATCAAAGGTTGCAGAACACCATATTCCCGTATAGACGCAGCCAATTCCTCCAAATCACCGACCTTCAACTGGTTGCGCGGCTGGCGAGGATTGACATCCACCTTATCAATAGGCACATACAGCTCGCCGCCTTCCTCCGAGGTCGGCGTGCTCCCGGGGATCAAAGCATCCAAGCCTTTTCCCAAGCCACCTTTACGTGCCATACCACCTCATTTTAGGCTTAAGTCAGGAATACGGATACCATCTTGGTGGAGGATCTCGCGCACCAGGGCAGCATAAGCCTTTGCCGCATTTGACTCTGGCGCATAAGTTGCGATCGGCTGCCCATAGGATGGCGCTTCAGCCAGGCGGACACTCCGAGGAATTACCGACTGAAAGACTTGGTCAGGGAAGTACTTACGTACCTCATTGACTACATCCAATGCCAGTCGGGTACGGCCGTCAAACATAGTAAGAATCACCCCCCTCACCTGCAACCCAGTGAAAAGTGAATTTTGAACCTTGTGAATCGTCTGAGTTAATTGGCCCAATCCTTCCAGGGCCAGGTATTCACATTGTACTGGAATAAGAACGCCATGTTGTGCTGAAACCAGGCCGTTGACTGTCAGTAAACCCAGTGAAGGCGGGCAATCTACCAGAATATAATCATAACGATCTACCAGGGGTACCAATACATCGCGCAGTCTTGTCTCTCGGTGAGATACCTCAATAAGTTCAATCTCGGCCCCAGCCAGGGCTGCTGAGGAGGGCAACAGAGAAATTTTCAAGCGTGGATTGTGCAGGATTTGAGGAATCACTGGAACACCACCGATCAAAACCTCGTAGGTGCCCGTCCTGACTGTTCTTTTATCCACACCCAGGGAAGAGGTAGCGTTCGCCTGCGGGTCCAGGTCGACTAATAAAACTCGCTGTCCGTAGTAGCCCAGGTAAGCACCCACGTTGATCGCAGATGTTGTTTTACCAACACCGCCCTTCTGGTTGACAAACGAATAAATGCGCGCCATAGCAATTAGAAGACCACCTGATATAAACAAGGATCCATTTCACCCGCCCTGGGAACAGCTTGTAGCCCCTTTCTGGTGACTGAATTCGCCGCAATTAAAGTGGCACACCGAGCTGCCTCCCAGGGATCGCGAGTTGCCAAATATCGGATAAAGAATACCGTAGCAAAGATATCACCTGCTCCAGTGGCATCCAATTCTTCCTTTTGGGGTGGACGGAAGCGCCTTATGTCGCCATTCCAGTACAGACGAGCGCCGGCTGGTCCTTCGGTGACTACCAATAACCGGGAATATGCAATAAACTCTTCGATACGGCTTTCATCCCCTTCCACATCCTCAATTCCAATGACAACTGCGCTCGCCTTGGGAAGCATCTCAGGGGCCTCTTTCCAGTCATCATAATGAACCCTGCATTGATTGTCCCAGGTTCTCAGCCACCCCTGGACCGTCAGACCCACCAATGAATTTGGAAAAACGTCAACTAATTTAGGATCTACTTCACGAGCCACTGGACCCAAGTGAACAATGGGAGTATTGCGCCAGGCCTCAGGTATCATACTGAAATCCAATAATGTTGCTTGGTGGTGAAGAAATTGGACCCGTCCTTGTGGCGTGTAAATATTCTCGAATGTGGTATTGGTCTCCGAAGGATGAGCGATAACCTTAATTCCCTCCAACTCCGGCATTTCAAGATCCGGCCTACAGGCAGTTACAATACCCACTCGCATTCCCAATGCCCTGGCAGTCAGCGCTGAATATGATACTGTCCCACCCAGTAGAGGACCATTCGACGTCAGGTCCTGAGTCACATGACCAATGACAAGGTAATCAATGGGTTCAATGGCACTAAGAGATTTCATTAATAAATTATACCCTCAAGATTCCTCTTGATTATCTTCCATCGTCTTCTCAGGTTCACTTGCAATGGAGCGTAACGCATCATCCATAGATAATTTATCACGACGCGCTCCCGGTTCAGTTGCCCCGCAATACGGACAAAGATTCCAGGGTAATTCCATTAATCGTTTGCACTGGTGACAAGGTTTCTTAAGACGGGTGTTACAGTTTGGGCAGATCATCCAATCAGTTTGGATCCTTCTGCCACAGCCTGGGCAAAGCGGAGTCTCTTCGATGGACTGAAGCAGTGCCTCCTCCTCAAGAGATTGTTGATATTCTTCATCCAGTGTTCGGGTGGGGCGCAAGATCAGATAAATCAAGACCCCGGGCAAGAAAAGGATCGCGGCAACTAAAATAGATAGAATTCTTGCCAGGGGATCACGAGTACGAGTGCGTATATCTCGGTAGGCCCAGATAATGAGGCTCAACCACAAGGCTGCAATAAAAGCTGCCACAAATGCGGTAACTACCAATACCGTACCGGTGAGTGCCGATGGATCTAAATTCATGATCTTCAGCCTTTCTTAGAATCCTCTTCTTGAGAGTTCGCAGCTTGTGATACTTCATCCGATAGTTGCTTGTTCAGATAGGATTCCTGACTCTTCATCTCGTCAGAGGAATTTCCAGTTGGATGGGTTTCCATTGGGACTAGGTTCGACTCAGGGATTGTTTCAACCGTGGTCAGCTTGAAACGATCGATTCGATGGCGGTATAAGAGCAGGGCCAAGCTCAAGATAGCTATGCCCGCCATGATTGACTGGTTAATGTTCAAACCACCCACCTGGGAATAATCCAATCGCAGGAATTCCAGAAAGAAACGCCCAACGGGATAAATAATCGCATATACCAGGAACAAATCCCCTGGTTTGAAGCGTCCTTTCATCCGGCGTCCCAACCAGAGCAAGACTGCCATATTTGCCAGGTTGTAGAGGCTTTCATATAAGAAGAGTGGATGGTAATAATCCACATTTTCAAAACCTGGCAACCGATGGGCTGGATCAATGTAGATAGCCCAGGGAAGTTTCGTTGGCGCCCCATATAACTCCTGATTAACAAAATTGCCCCACCGACCAATCGCCTGTGCCAGCGCCAGTCCTGGAGCAATAATGTCTGTCCACATTGCAAAATTGGTTTTTCTATGCCGCGCATAAAGATAAACCGCTATTGCTCCTCCGATCACGGCACCTGGAATGCCCAACCCACCAGCGCGGATATTGATCGCATCCAAAGGATGAGTCAGATAATAATAGGCTGTAATTCCTTGCTCCACCATCGAAGCAGGGGGAGTCAAAATGTGCCAAAGACGCGCTCCGATAATACCGCCGATCAAAGCCCAAGGAAATGCATCCCAAATGAACTCGCTATCCTGCCCTCTTCTCTTGGCTTGCCTGGCAGATAACCAGGCGGCGGCTACCGCACCGACCATGACAATAAGCCCGTAAAAACGGATTTCAAATGAGCCAATAAAAAAACCCTCAGGCATCTTCCTTTCCTTTCCAGTGATGAGTTATTACGACGATTTCTCTTTTATGTGATGATGTGCCTGGCGCCACACATAATAAATACGTTGCAATGCAGTGATATTTGCCAATATCGCAATGATCCACAGGGAGATTACCGGAATTCTTAAGATCAAGCCAGGAATCAGGATAACATACCGTTCGAAGCGGGTTAAGATCCCAATTTTGGCAGTAAAGCCCAGTGTCTCAGCTCTCGAACGCGTATAGGAAACAAGAATCGAGCCAGAAACAGCCAGATAAGCCAGTATGCAAGCCGACCAATCTTGCTGATGGAGGAAATAGATCAGCAACCCTCCCATAATTACAAATTCAGAATAGCGATCCGTAACCGAATCGAGAAATGCACCAAAACTGGAGGATTCACCACACAGGCGCGCCATCATGCCATCTAGAAAGTCGGCTGGTGCCATCAATAATAAGACTACTCCACCCCAGCTGATCTGTCCAATTGCGACCAGATATGCAGCGATGAAGTGTCCAACCAACCCGCTGATCGTAACCGCGTTCGGCTTGACCCCCAAGCGGTTCAGGAACATGGCAATCGGTTCAAACATGCTGCTGAAGATGGAACGTACCAGATCAGTTGCGCTTTTAGGTTCTTTATTAGCCACTTGTTCCACTAAACCGCCTCCTTTTTTGAACTATTCACTGCCCGTTAAAGATCAAATTGTATGCTATCTTAGCAGTGACAAACTGTCAAGCAATCCTACCTGGGATTTATTCCTCCTGGTTCTCTTCACTGCCAATCTCATCATCCTCGGCAGGGATCAGCACTTCGCGATCTCGTCCGCCCGGCTGAGGAGGACCGATGATCCCTTGCTCCTCCATTTCATCAATCAGCCGGGCAGCCCGTGGATAACCGATCCGTAATCGCCTTTGCAGGAGTGAAGTACTGGCCCTCTGTTCGCGACGAACCACCTCAATCGCCTTTGGCAAGATGATATCTGCACCAGCCTCTTCTTCCTTTAACAAAGCTTCCCAGGGTGGTTCAATCGCTGGATGGGGAACTGCCTTCTGCCAATAAGTGATAATCTTTTGAATCTCTTGATCTGTCACGATCACACCCTGTGCACGGACTGTGCTACCCACTTCAGGGTTTAGGAAAAGCATATCACCACGACCCAATAAGGTCTCAGCACCATTGGTATCCAGGATCACTCGTGAATCAATAGATGAAGCCACATTAAATGCAATCCGGGCCGGAAAATTGGCCTTAATCAATCCCGTGACCACATCCGTGCTAGGACGTTGCGTGGCTACTACTAAGTGGATGCCTGTAGCACGTGCTAATTGCGCTAACCTGACCACACACTGCTCGGTTTGGTCCGGAGCAGACATCATCAAGTCAGCCAATTCATCAACCATCAACACGATGTGTGGCAAGGGTTGCTGCTTCTTTTGTGCTGCCCTGCGATTGTAAGCCTCCAGGTCGCGCGCCCTTGCTGCCTCTAGAAGTTTATAGCGACTATCCATCTCCATTAAAGCCCAGCGCAGCACGCCGATCATGCGCTCTGGAGCGAACTCAACCTTGCCAAGTAAATGAGGTAATCCATTAAACCGTATCAGCTCTACCATCTTCGGATCCAGCATGACCAGGCGCAGCTCATCCGGAGTATTGTTCATCACAAGGCAAAGTGTCAGAGCCTGAATACATATAGATTTTCCCGAACCGGTTGTTCCGGCAACCAGAAGGTGTGGCATACGTGCTAAATCTGCGACGATTGGTTGGCCTGATACATCTCTCCCCAAAGCAATCGCCAGGGGAGTGCCAACTCCCAAAAAAGTGTCAGATTCCAGAATGGATCGCAGTCTGACAGTTGCGCTCTTCGAATTGGGAATTTCCACACCCACAAAGGAACGCCCAGGCACTGGAGCTTCTATCCGTAGCCGCTCAGCGGATAGGGCGCGTGCTAGATCGCGCGACAGCGCTGAAATCTGGGATACCCGTACCTTCTGACGGATGGTTGTCCCATCCGGACCTTCCCTCTCGACATATCCTGGTTCCACCGCATATTGTGTCACGACTGGCCCAACCCGAAATCCGACCACCCGCGCTGGAATACCAAATTCAGCCAATGTTTTTTCAAGCAATGATGCAATCTGATGGATATTTTCCTGTTCTGGGTGAGTCGTCTGACCCAGCTGGTCTTGATGCAAGAGATTAAGCGGTGGAAGGTTATCCTTACGTTTCTGAGGCTTAGCCAGAGAGAGACCTCTGGTATCTGGGATGCGCTCTTTGGTTTTTTTTACCGACGATGATTGGGTAACGGGAGCAGAGTCTACGTCAGAAGATTCCGGTTCAATCACCTTTTCGGTTATAGAGGAAGCCTCTTCCCTCAACAACCAATTTTCAAATCCTTCTATCAAAGGAAAGAGGAGACCAAACCCAATGATGATGAAGAATAGAATGAGAATTAATATTAAAATCGCGCTGAATGGGAAAGGAATAGCGATCTCTACCAAATGAGCCAACCCCCAACCGACCAGACCACCATCCATCCCACCTTCTGCTCGGGTAAGGGAATTTCCACCCAGCTCCGAAAGGAACATCAAGATGGTGAAAAACAATCCCTCCAATGCCAACACTTGCCTTAATCGCAGCCACGGTCCCCCTGTATATCTCCGCCAAAAAATATAAATTCCAAGAATAACTGCAACAGCTACAATCAGGTAGCTTCCCAAACCCAACCATTTTTTTATGAACATGGCCCAAGGAGATATGAATGATCCTTCGGTCAACCGTGCTAGTCCTAAAAGGGTCAGAGCAGCAAATACCAATAAGAGTAACCCGGCAATATCCCATCCAAAGCGAGAGAACTTTAACCAGAAAATTGCAATCCGATCCACCCAGTGATCAGAAGACTGAAGTTCCGGAGACGGTTTTATGGACCTCTTGGGGGAGGGAGACTGTAATTCCTCAGAAGGCGTCATTAAGTGGTTACCAGACCTAATCCCAATCGTCTACGGGTAGAATCGATGTGTAATATTTTCACGCGGACTAACTGACCATGGTGCAATATTTGGTCTAGAGCTTTCTCTTCTTTCTGGAGATTCATAGAAGAGATATGAATGAGACCCTCGACCCCTTCTTCTAACCGTGCAAAAGCGCCAAAGCACATGATCTTTGTAACCGTAGCCGATATCACATCCCCTGGTCGGTATTTTTCTTCTAAGTTCTCCCACGGGTTCGGATACAATCGTTTCAAACTCAATGCAACCCGGGAGCTTTCTTCGCTTACTTGCAAAACCATGGTATCTACTTCCTGGCCAATCGCCACAATATTTGAAGGGTGTTGGACTCTTCCCCAGGATAATTCGCTTACATGAACCAATCCTTCAACTCCCCCTAGATCAACAAACGCACCAAAATCCGTTACATTTGTCACCACTCCAGAGACCACATCTCCTGGCTTGAGCGATTTGAATAACACATTTCGCCGACCTTCGCCAGCCTGGGCAGCTCGCTCAGAGAGCACAATTCTTTCAAGGGAGGGCTCACATTCAATCACCTTCAAGGCAAGTGATCGCCCTACATATCCACCCAGGCGAATTTGCCGTTTTTTCTCATCCAGATTATTGGGCAAACCCACCAAGTGTGAAACAGGCACAAACCCCTGTATTCCCTCCCCCTGCACCAGGAGACCCCCTCGATTATATCCATAGACCTCTAATAAAACGATTTCATCCCGGTCGAAAACTACCCGCACTCTTTGCCAATTGACCGACTCCATCCCTGAAGGTGTTGAAGAATGAAGTATCGCATCTGTACGGCTGGTTTGAGTGCTCTCGACATCACCAAGAACTGACGCCCACCACCCTTCATCCTGGCAATTCCCATTCTCTACTTCTTCCAATGGCACTTCGGACTGCTTCGAAACCATACCAAAACCTCCCCAAGTTTCCATCCTGTAAACAAATAAACTCTTCTCATCGTTATTCTACCAACCCACCCCGATATAGATAAAGGTCAGGTTCCCGACTGGTGCTGTCGGGCTTGAGTTTCCATTTCAGATATCGCTTTAGCAACCGCCTCTATGGCCACACGCTGTTTTCGATAAAGGTCAGCTTCCGAAAGAGCCAGGCGACCTGCCACTTCGCGAACTTTTCGGCCTTCCAAGAACTTCATTTCCAGGATATTATACAATATCCATTCTGCAGTGAATCGCCTTTCACCCTCCGGACGCACCTGTTCGATGGCTTGGCGAAGAATCGACCGGAGTGCATTGGCATGGTTGCCTTCGTGCTCATTCAGTGATTCCTGCACCACCCGTAAACCCATCAGAGGACTCTCAATCAGCTTGGGACCGCCCCAATAGTGCGTGAGGGCTTCTTTGACCCACTGTGAAAGATCCGGCGGAAGATCGGGAATCTCCTCCATCAATAAAGTGGCTCCATCGTAACGACCCGTTGCCCGAATACGTTGGATGAAATCTATATCGGGGGCTAGAGACTGCAATGATTCAAAGATTTCTTGCTGCGTTCTGCGGTCTCGTAACGGCATCGCCGCTCGTTCTACCAACAACTTTAGAGCCTGAAGCTGGTCTTCATCCAGAGATTGCCTTCCCACCTTGGATATCCCTAATAATCCTTCAATCCTCCATTCCTGCTGTGCTGAAGATGCTACTAAGGGAGCTATCAAATCATCTCCCCAGTGAAACAATTCAGGGATATCTCCATTGGATGTGATCGCTTGAAAGATCGAATCAGAAACATCCGCCTCAGGAAAACCTGCCTTCCCAGTTGTAATAACTTGTTCAACTTTGGGTTCCTGACCGGAGCTGAGAATTGCCACATAAGCCCCTGGTGCTTGTAAACGATCACAAACTGCAGCGAGGATCATCTCCATATATTGCCGAAGGTCATTTTGAGTTAACAGTCGATCTTCCAGGTGATGCAACAGGTTGACTTCCTGTTGATCTCTACTGGTGAAAGGCAATCTTTCCCATAGGGGCCCAAAGAGGGTAATAATGTACTCACAAACCACGATGCTCAATACCATCGAGATCGGTACCAACGCTGAATAACTGGCTCCAAACACTTCCCCAAATCGCCGGACAATGGTTGTCAGACCCAGGGTCATGCTGGCAACTACCGGGCCGCGCATAATCCACTTGACCAAACGGGTTTTAACTACTCGATCTGGCCAAGCGACCCCAAAGAACGCCACAGAATATGCCATGACCACAATCAACCCGCCGATCAATAAGGATCCAATCGCCGCCACCAACCAGAAGAAAAGGCGATATTGGCTTGCCAGATTACCAAAAAACACCAGGTATGGAAATGAACCTAAGGCAGGCGAAAGAGCCCCGGTTAGCAGGTATGTCATTCGCCGACGACTGGTATTTGTAGTTGTTCTACGATATGCACGTACAAGGTTATACCAGGCCATTCCCATAATGATCAGGTAAAAGATGATGAAGACATCGGTTGTGGGAGTAGCCTGGAGAAAAGGCGCTGAAAATGGGTTATCAATCATCTGCCCAATAAATAAACCGCTGGGCAAAAGAACAAGGAAAATAGCAGACATGAAATACGCGATACGCGTGGCCCAAAAGCGCCGCCATCGGCTAGGTTTTCCAGTAGTGGATAATAAGGCATCTGAAAAATGAAGGTAAGCCGGCGGAAGTATAATAATTCCCACCCACTGGCAATGAAGCCAGAATTCCACTTCCCAGGTGTAACGGGAAGCACTGCCGATCGCTTCCGCTGTAAAAACAATGACAACACACACCATGATCACAGCAAAAGAGCGGGCCACACGATCGCGCAGATTGAAAGTAAGAGCATATAACAATAAGGAAAATGCCGTGATGGCAATACCCGCTGTAAGTATCTGGCTGACGATACGAAAGAAGATTAATAAACCATCGTAGAAGCTACCAACCATATTCCCGTATTTCTTTCACGTAATAACTGTAAGATTAATGTATCCCTCGTGCAAAGAATAAGGCGATATCCTGATTTGAATAATAATGGTCATGATATCCACAAAACTCATATCCCATTTTCATGGACAACCGGATAGCTGGAAAATTCTTCGATTGCATTTCGATTACCACACGTTTCCAATGATGTTGGAAAGCCCAATCTTGAGCGGCTAACAACAATCCGGTAGCAATTCCTTTACGTCGCAAGTCAGGCCTGACAACCAGGTCTGAAATCCAGGCAGAACTCGGTAGAACTTGTTCCTTTACACGGACATACCCAACTGGTATGGCTTCCATACAAGCAATCAATATGGCCGACTGCTGGTTCCATTCCGAAGATAAGTCCTTAGGATTATAAGGATAATCTACACGAACCGACCGCGGCAATCGAATCTCGCGAAAGTTTACCGAGAGTTGTCCCTCCTCTATTATACGATCCATTTGCCAGACATATATGGTTTGATATGAGTGATCTATTTTTACCAACAAAGGGATATCTGCAGTAACTGCTGGTCGAATTTCAATTTCCGGCATATCCTACTCCTCATTTTGGAGCTAGCACCCTGACCGAAATCTGGCAGGTAGCCAAAGGCTGGTTCTTGCTATCAAACACCACCAGGCGTAAAAAATATTCTCCTGGAACAAGCACAGCAGTGTTCCAGATTCCACCCAAGGGCTGGTCCTTCTTGGGTTTATTATCCCCAGCAATGATTGTCCATTCATTGCTGCCAGGTTGACTGTATTCAAACTTGTAGAATCCTAAATCACTTACATCCACTGAACCTGTCAGTTCCACAGTCCCGCTTATCTCATCCGAATTCTTAGGAGACGTCCATTCCACTTTGCCCGGAATACAACCCTGAGTAATGATGACCGATAATGTGGTAACAGGTTCAGTCTGGATTGTTTGAGTTGATTGTCCAGCTTCTACCGTTGAAGTTGAGGTAGCGAGAAGATTCAAGGTCGGTGTTCTTAGAACAACCAGTTGCGGGTAAACCGGGATAACAAAGGATACCAGCACAAATTCCACGAAGGCCAATAGACCCAAAATAATCACTACAGCGAGTGCAGAACTCAACCTTCGCTGGGCACTTTCGCGTTCCAGGCCAAAAAATGAGTTACGCCATTCTCTCCATGCTGTGACTAATTTGACCAGATAGAAAAATCCTACCACCCCCAAAAGTATATAAATGACAGCTTCATAAGTTTTGAGGAAATCCAGTACTGCCTTCATCAGATTCTATTATTTTCAATAAAGGCTCTTGATAAATTTTCTTGATTCCCATGAAAGGTCATCCAGACAAATGCTTGAGTACACCTAACAGGACAGCTTTTAATTTTGGAACTAGCACCAAGCCGGCCTGTAATACTTCTTCATGTGTTGTTACTGTCGACCCATCTAAATTGGCCCTGTTGCTGACACCGGATATACCCAATACGCGCATCCCTCCATGACGGGCCACAATAACCTCTGGAACAGTGGACATGCCAACTGCGCTGGCTCCAATCAAGCGCAGGAAACGCAAATCAGCGGAGGTTTCAAAAGATGGCCCCGAAAGCGCAACATAAATCCCTTCTCTTAATTCAATATTCCCTTCGGTCGCTGCCCTCCGCGCAAGATCCATTAGTTCTCGATCGTAAGCCTGACTCATATCCGGGAATCGGGTTCCAAATTCATCGAGATTAGGTCCGCGCAATGGGTTGGGTCCCGCCATCCCTAACAATGAAATATGGTCCAAAATCAGCATCAAATCGCCAGGATTATAAGAGGGATCGATCGCGCCAGATGCATTGGTAACGAACAACATCTCTACCCCCAAACGCTGCATCACCCTGACCGGTAAAGTCACCTGGCTCATGCTATACCCTTCATAATAATGAACCCGTCCCTGGAGGGCCATCACAGGCTGTCCGGCCAGATCCCCGATCACCAGACGACCTTTGTGACCCACTACAGTGCTTTTTGGCCAGGATGGGATATCATCGTAAGGGATAATATCCGCCTTTTCGAATGCCTCTGCCAGGTCTCCTAAACCAGTTCCAAGGATTAATCCAATCTTGGGTTGGTGTAAAGTGTGGTCTCGTATGTAATTTGCAGCCTGGTCAATCTGTTGTATCGTTAGAAATTCCTCCATTAAGCCTCCAATTGCCACGATTGATCCGCCCCGAGTTAAAAATATTATATCAGATTTGATTTTTGATGGTTGTTGCCTCTAAAGGGCCTTACGAAATCCCTGGACTGCCCTTTCCACGCCTTCATCATCTATCCAATAATGCGTAACCAGGCGGAAACTCCGTCCCCCAACCACCCCAACCAGAATATTACTTTTCTTCAGGCGGTCCGCTACTTGCAAGGCAGTCAGGGGAACATCATGATCTAATATAGCAAAAACCATATTCGTCTGTGGGATTCCAGCCATTAACCTGATACCTGGAGTGGCTGCCAGGCCCTCAGCCAATCTCTTTGCGCGTCGATGATCTTCTGACAACCGATCAACCATCTGCTGCAAAGCGATAATGCCCGCGGCTGCCAGCACTCCCGCCTGGCGCATCCCACCTCCTAGCTGTTTCCGTATTCGATGAGCACGCTGGATAAATTCTTTCGAACCACACAGGACTGAGCCTACCGGCGCGCACAGCCCTTTGCTCAAGCAAAAAGTCACAGAATCTGCTGGACCTGATAGTTCTCGGGCATCTACTCCCTGCGCAATCGCGGCGTTAAATATCCTGGCTCCATCCAGATGCACTTTCAGACCCTTTGAATGAGCCAGTTCACAAACCTGCAAGGTGTATTGTGAAGTTAATGCCACCCCTCCACAACGGTTGTGAGTATTCTCTAAAATAACCAACCGTGAAATTGGCTGGTGTGGATCATCAGGACGGATAGCTGATCCAATCTGTTCAAGGTCAATGGTCCCATCTGGTTGGTTGGGCAATATATGCGGCTGAACTCCTCCCAAAGCAGCAATGCCACCGCCCTCAAAAAGAAAAGTATGGCCCAGGTTACCCATGATCGCTTCGTCGCCACGATTGCAGTGAGTCAGGATAGCAGCCAGATTGCCCATCGTCCCGGATGGGACAAACAGACCTGCTTCTTTCCCCATCCGTTCTGCAGCCATTTCTTGCAGGCGGTTAATAGTAGGGTCTTCCCCCATTACATCATCCCCTACCTCAGCAATTGCCATAGCCTGGCGCATGGCTGGAGTGGGATGGGTTACAGTATCTGAGCGTAAATCGACGATATTCATCTGCTCTTCTCCCGAAGGTTATTGTCTTCCACGTAATTTTTCCAACACCTTTTTCAGATCGAGCGGAAGGGGTGCCTCAAAGGTGCGCGACTGGGTTTCTCCAGGCAACTGGATAGTAAGACGTGCTGCATGTAGGAAATGGCGTTCGATCTCTACTGTTGGATGGCGATGCCCATAGAGTGTGTCACCTGTTATTGGACAATGTAGAAAAGCCAGATGCAGCCGGATTTGGTGCGTACGACCGGTCAAGGGATGAGCTTCCAGGAGTGTGTGGTGTATATAGTTCTCCAGGGTGCAATATTCTGTAACCGCTTGGCGACCCTTTTCTGCCGAGACGATAGCCATCCGCTTTCGATGACTGGGATCACGACCGATAGGGGCTTCCACTCTCCCCGTTGGTGTGGGAGGCGCCCCATCCACCAATGCAAGATATGATTTAACAACCTTACGCAGCCGAAATTGGTTCTGCAACCATCGCAGTGCTCCGTCATTCTTTGCCATTAAGATGAGGCCCGAGGTGTCTTTATCCAGCCGGTGGACAACCCCCGGGCGTAGCTCGCCATTAATGCCTTGAAGTCCAGGCACATGTGCCAGGACGGCCTGCACTAGAGTCCCGGTTGAATGGCCTGCAGCAGGATGGACAACCATTCCAGCTGGTTTGTTCACAATGATCAGGTCACCGTCCTCATAAATAACTTCCAGAGGAATTGCTTCGGGCAGCAACAAGGTCGGTACTGAAGGAGGTATACGCACTTCAATCTGCTGACCTCTTTCGACCAGATATCCACTTTTGGCCACCAACTTACCATTGACCCGCACAAACCCATCCCGGATTAACCCTTGCAACCGCGACCGGGAGAAATCGGGCAGGCAGGTCACCAGGTATTTATCCAGCCGTTCATTAACCAGGTCTACAGAAAAAACCCACAACTGGTCACTCACTGGGTGGACTCGTTTTCTGCAGGTGGGTTTACAGGAGTGTTGGAAGGTAGATCACCAGGAGCAGGGGTGTTCTTTCTCCGTTCCTGAAGCCATAACGTGAGCAGGATCATTGCCACCCCGATAGAAATACTGGAATCAGCCACATTAAACACAGGGAAAGTGCCAATAGAAATAAAATCGGTGACATGGCCAAATATCATCCGGTCAACCAGGTTACCAATTGCCCCACCCAAAAGCATTCCCATTGCCAAACGGATCAACCATCCCTGATGTGCCAGTCGTTCGTAATAAAAAATAATCAATATAGAAACAACGATATTGAGAATAGTAAAAACTTGGCCCAGCCCTTGGAACATTCCAAATGCCACACCGGTGTTATACCAATTAACGATCCGGGCATAGGGTGTCATCCAATCCCAGGGCGACCAAATCTCCCCGACTGCCAGGTTTTTACGGATGAGAAACTTACTGTACTGGTCCAGGCAGATAACCACTGCAGCAATCGAGAATAAAGAAATATATACGCGCCAATTAACCTTCAAATGATCCTCCGGAGAGCAGATCACCGTGCATGGAAAAAGCGTCACCCATTTTACCCCATAATCAGGGCTTGTATATCCTTGAAGTTAAATTCTCCCTCCCAATAGACCAGATGCGCCAGACAACCCCGGTGACAGTCACTTGACCCAAAACCAGGAACAAGGATCCGAGCCTGGGGTTGTTCAGCCAGAATCTGGCTCCACACACACTCCCAGGGTTTTTCACTCATGACAAAGAAATAATCCATTACCACAGCTTTTTGGCGAAACCAATCGATATGCCAGCGTGGTCTATCAACCGGCCGTAAATGGCGACCAAGCCGGGCACGCACTCCCCCTCTTCCCTGTGCACTGCCAAGATATAGATAATTTCCGGCCGGGAATACGAAACTACCGAGAGCCGGCCCTCCTGGGCCCACTCGGCCAATGGCAATTTCTGCTGGCTGCTCAAGGGACAGTTGTAGAATATAAGAACCTGGTTTACTCGAAAGCTCACTTTTAATTGAAAGCTCGCTCATGGTTTGGATTTCCTTGCCAGGTAATCGATCTGGTAAAAACGGTAGACGGTTAATATTCAGATACGGGTAAATTAATCCAAATCTCTCATTAGTGGAAAACTCTTCCATTAACCAGCTGGCACACAGTTCCGCTGCTCACTTATTTTGCGAAAGAGGTACCAGAAGTCCCACCCGCTCTTTAATTCTACTACGCTATATCAAATTAAGGCTATCTGGAAGACCCAATATATCTCATCTCTTGACGAATAAGGCTGTTGAAAATACCCCATTCGTTGTCCAAAGCTCTCGCCATCCGGTAGTCAGTTGAAGGAATTTCTCCCAACCTGCATTGGCTGCTCCCATCTCAAAAGAACGGGCGTTGGGAGTTACCATCTGGTTGGGTAAAAATAAATCAGCATTATCCAAAACCAGCAGACCGCCAGGTCTCAATTTGTGAAGGGCGGCCAGTGCACATTGATCCCGATAGCGCCCATCCACCAACACAAAATCAAGACTCTCATCAGCAAAGGTATCTGCCACCCGGACATACGCAGGTTTTTGCCCTGCATCAAGACCAGTCTCCACCGGTCGGTACAAGTAGATGATGTTCGCAACCTGTTGTTCTTTGATCATCTTATTAATTTGATCATACCAATCACGATCATGCTCCACACTGGTCAGTGTTTGCATCCGGTTAGCCAACCAAATTGTGCTACGTCCTGAGCCGAATTCCAATCCCACATCTTGTGGCTGAAGGTAAACCTTCAGGAATGAAATCGCCAGGGACGTTAGCCAGGGTTCGCCCGGGTGAGACCAGTGATAAATTTTCTCTTTAGTCCGATTCGCAAGATAACGTAGTGTCCAATGTCGGAAAGAACGTTTCAATGTCTTCCTCTCCTGATTCTAAATAGATAACTCCTTTGACCTATCCAAAGAAAAGAGAGAGTATAGTACAAGTCAAAGTACCAGGTCATACAACTGCGATTAATCCTTTGACTCAAGGTTATGTTTCAAAGCCCAGATCGCGGCCTGAGTACGGTCTTCCAGATTAAGCTTACCTAGGATGTTACTCACATGAGTCTTCACTGTTTTTTCACTGATCACCATCTTCTCAGCGATTTCACGATTGTTTAACCCTCGCGCAATAAACCGCAACACCTCTAACTCTCGTTCAGTTAATTCACTTGCTGCTCCTCCAAGCTCTGGGGTGCGAACAGGCTGGCTTGCACCACCCGAAGGTGGCAGCGGCCCCTGGAGTGGCGGATTTGAAGCCACTGCAGACATCAATTTTTTAGCAATCAATGGATGCAATTGTGCTTTACCCTGATATACATCTCGCACTGCCTGAACCAGATCGTTCGGTTGGATATCCTTAAGAAGGTAACCCTGGGCGCCAGCCCGGATTGCTGGGAACACTTTATCATCCTCACCAAAACTGGTCAAAATAAGAATATGTAAATTAGGGTTGCGGTCAAGTATCTGGCGTGTTGCCTCAATGCCATCCACGAGCGGCATCACCAGATCTAATAAGATAACATCGGGGTTTAAATTGCCAGCCATTTCCACCGCTTCAGCTCCATTGGTCCCCTCACCGACAACAGTCATATCATCCTGTAAATCGATAAAGGTTCGTAAACCCTGGCGAACTACTGCGTGATCATCCACAATGAGCACCCTGATTTTATCCGACGATTGTCGGGGAGGCGGAGTAGAGGAAATGTGATCTGGTTTCCGATCCTGGGGAATGGAGGTGTTTATCTGTTTTTTATTTGGCTCCTTCATCTTCTTCTGAATACCTTCCAATTCGGCACCTACCAGACGAGAGCTGGCGATCCTGGCTGGCTGGTCACGCCTCATCATGCGGTGGATGAGATCCACCATTTCAGGAGGGAGATCATCCCGGTAGAGCGTCAAGTCGGGAAGGGGCTGGTGATTGATCGCCCACATAATTTCAAACGGGGTCTCACCCTTGAATGGTAGCTGGCCAGTAAGCATTTCATATAAAACCACCCCAAAAGACCAAATATCAGAGCGCGCATCGATCTGTTGGTTATTACAGGCTTCCGGGCTAAGATAATAAAAGGTGCCCAAGACAGATCCAGTGGTCGTTAAACTGGGATAATTTCCCAACCTTGCCAGGCCAAAATCCGTCAGGCGTGGTGTGCCATCCTCAGCCAGGAGAATATTCTCTGGCTTCATATCTCGATGGAGGATATCCAGGTGATGAGCACGGCTTAGAGCATCTGCTAACTCCAAAGCGATGGCTACAACGCGTTCGACCGGCAGCTTTGGCTGACGAGCAAGTAAATCAGCCAGCGAACCCCCACCTACATATTCCATCACAAGGTAATGCTGGGCATTTTCCTCAATAGTCGATAACACTTTGACGATGTTCGGATGATTCAACCTGCGAAGCGCTTCGCCCTCTCGGCGGAAGCGCTCGACCAGTTCAGGCATACTGGCGGTTAGCTCTTGCCTGAGCACCTTAATAGCCACTTTCTCGCCGGACTGAGTATCAACCCCGGCATAAACCATCCCGATCGCACCTCCGCCAATCAGAGGTCCAATCTGAAACCGATCTGCGAGTAAAGGTTGGTGATTACCCAATTTCACCTCCTCACTGATTCGAGAACACCAAGAGATCTAAATCCATTTTACATCAACAAGAAGAATTTCTTACCATTTAGGGATGAAAATCCTTGACAAAAAACCCCACCAGGTATATCATTACGTGGTATAGCATCTAATTACTATCCTTAACCATTGAGAAGCATGAACATGAACCCCAGAAAGAGAGTATCCGGTTTGAATCCGATCGACAGCATGTTGGAGGAGTGGAAACGCGGCATGCTGACCTTTTGGGTACTGGGCCTTATCTGTATAAACCCAATGTATGGATTAGAAATTAAAAAGGAGATTGAAACCAGCTCGCAAGGGAGAATCAAATTGGGCAGTAGCACCATTTACCAGCTCCTCAGGCGATTGGAGCAGCGCGGGTTGGTGCTAAGTCACTGGCAGGCAACCACCCAGGGCCCCCCTCGAGCTTATTATGAACCTACGAACTCGGGTCGAATGGTTGTTGATCGTTATATTGAGGAGGTGCTCTCCCCGCACAGCCCTATTCCGGCTGCATTAGGAATGCTGTTAAATAAGCTGGCTCAACAGACCGACTCATGATCAGATTGATTCACTCCATGTAACAAACCAAGGACTCGTTGGACGCTAATTCCAAGTGCCCGAAATAATATTCAAAGTATTGTTAAATGCAAGATGGAGAGGTTTTTATGAATACCATTCCTTTCGATACTGCTTTACAGATATGCCAACAAATCCGCCAACAGAACCAGAGGAGACTTTTGACATACCATGGTTTGTGGTGCTGGGGATGCGCTACCTTTACAAAAGAAGCGCAACAACGCTGCTTCAACAGCGCCCCTGATTGCCGCGGTTGTGCACAGGTCAATAAAGTCTTCGATAAAAAAGTATCACTTACCCCTCAGAGGTAAACTGAAACTCTGCTTTCAATACCCACCTGCCCTTGCGGTCGTCAACATCCCCTGGGGTGCGATCGTAATACAACTCAAATATCCGGTTGTTTTCCACTCGGACGCGAAAAAAGAACCTGCCTACTCCCCAGGAACCACGCAACTTCGCTCGTTGTGCATGAGCTGGTTCCATGTTGCGAGCCATCCGGTCACGGCGTTGGAAATTAACCCATTCTCCCAACAATTCAACCACTGAGAAGTCTTCATTTCTCCACCGAAAGCCATCCGGACAACCCGGTTTCTTTTCTAAAGCCGGTGGAATTCTAAAATAGGGTTCGATAGGCTCATCTATAAAGGATATCGGGGAGAGGTCCATATCAAAAGAGGTGTAGCTGAAAGGCAGGTCTTTTTCCCGCCAGCAAGACGAATGGGGCAGCCCGATGGGCGTGCACGCCCAGAGCCTGTAAATCCTCCAACCTGACCAGGCGTGATTTGCGCCGGGCCTCTAAAATCGCTCGGGCGCCTCGTGGACCGATCCCTGGGATACGGATTAGCTCCTGCAAACCAATCCGGTTTATTTCCAAAGGCGCTTCCAACAGGTGCAGCCTGGCCCAGGCTAACTTGGGATCTGTCTCCAATGGTAGCGAACCTGCTCCTGAAAAGGGTAACTCTTCGTACTCAAAGCCATAGTCGCGCAACAGGAAAGAGGCCTGGTATAAACGGTGCGTACGCCATGGATTAACTGGATTGTGTCCTTCGAGAGGGGTATCCGATACCGGGTTGAAGCCGGAGTAATAAGCCCTGGCCAGGCGGAGTTTTCTATACAAATATTCCGTCGCTCGTAAGAGTTCAAGGTCAGTTTCCCCAACCGCCCCAACCACAAATTGTGTGGTACTGGAAGGCCAATGACCATCCCATCCTTCCCATCCTGGAAGGGATTGACGGATCTCCTCCACCCAGCGAAGTGGTTGCAACAGCTCTTCGAGCAGCATCTTTTGAGGGGCGAGTTGGCCAAGGCGTGCACTGGTCGGCGCCTCCAGGTTTACGGACACCCGGTCGGCTAACTGCATGGCGCGCTCTACCTGTGCTTTTTCCGCCCCCGGCATGATCTTAAGATGCAAAAATCCGCGGTAGCCCAGCTTTTCGCGCAGTACCTCAGCGGTGGCGATCAAGCGATCTTGGGTCCGAATTCCTCCACCTGCCACACCCGAACTTAAGAACATCCCTTCCACAATGCCGCGCTGGTAGACGCTCAGAAATGTTTTGGCGAGTTCCTCCGGCTGAAAGGTGCTTCGCCGGAAATCACGGCCGGCGCGGAATGCACAATAATAGCAATTCCGCTCGCAGGCTGAAGTCAATACCGTCTTCAGCAATGGTACCTTACGGCCATTGGGTAAAGTGGCATGGGAGATGGGGAGATTTTCCTCGGGAGAGCAGATTTCCTTTGTCCCCTCTTCCAGCATTTTGGCAATATGCCGTCCCGGAATACTTCCACCTTCGGTCATAGGGCAACCCACGGGAGGTATTGCCTTCTCCTCCTCATCTTCAAAGGCCATGAATGGTTGAAAACTGGCCAGCTTCTCAAAGGCATCCATAAATCTATTATAGAACTTGTATTCTAATTGTCAAGATTTTAAACATCTACTCTCCAACTCTTCGTTGCCTTTCCTTCATGGACAAATCCGACTAAGATAATTGACTTTAGGTTAGTGCACTGGTATGATATAAATGCTGTTGATCTCAGAAGCCAGTTGCACTGACGCGAGCTACTCAAGATGGGTAACCCAGGCATTCAACCAATAAGGTATCCTTGTTCAGCACTTCAGGGTTTGCCGGGAAAACTACGATGGGAGGCTGAGAATTGGCTGGTCCTGTGAATGACCATCTCACTTCCGCAGGGAAACGCCTGCAGGCAGCGTTAGAGGTAGAGAAACCCCTGCAAATGGTCGGAGTGATCAACGCTTATGCCGCCCGGCTGGCAGAACGAACCGGATTCCGGACACTATATCTTTCAGGAGGGGGTATAGCAGCAGCTTCGTTAGGTTTACCTGACCTGGGCATCACCACCCTGAACGACGTACTCACAGATGTGCAACGAATTACGGATGCCACTGACCTGCCACTCCTGGTAGATGCCGATACTGGTTTTGGCAGTGCCTTCAATATTGCCCGCACAGTGAAATCTTTAATCAAGGCAGGTGCAGCCGGGATGCATATCGAGGACCAGGTGCAAGCCAAGCGCTGTGGTCACCGCCCTGGCAAAGCTATCGTCTCAAAAGAGGAAATGATCGACCGGATCAAAGCCGCGGTGGATGCACGTACGGATTCCCATTTTGTCATCATGGCTCGTACCGATGCGCTGGCCAGGGAGGGCCTGGGAGCAGCCATTGAACGAGCTTTAGCTTATGGGAAGGCAGGCGCAGATATGATCTTCCCTGAAGCGGCGACTGAACTGGCGATGTACCGTGCCTTTGTGGATTCAGTAGGTTTACCGGTATTAGCCAATATCACCGAATTTGGCCTGACGCCCCTCTTCACACTGGCAGAGCTATCCAGCGCGGGAGTAAGCATTGTGCTCTATCCGCTCTCAGCATTTCGAGCAATGAGTGATGCCGCCTTGCAGGTTTACCAGGAGTTACGCCGAGAAGGAACACAAAAAGGGGTCTTGCACCTGATGCAGACCCGTGCCGAACTATATGATTATTTAGATTATTATTCCTATGAAGAGAAACTCGATCGACTTTTTGCAAAGGAGAAACAGGATGAGTGAGATTGAAGCAGCACCCACTTTGGGTAAGAAAAAATCGGTCATGCTTTCCGGCGTGGAGGCTGGACAAACTTCTATCTGTCGCGTCGGTGCAGAGGGCAAGGATCCACGCTACCGCGGGTATGACATAAACGACCTAGCGGCTTATGCTACCTTTGAAGAGGTAGCCTACCTGCTGATCCATGGTGAATTGCCGATTCCTAACCAGTTGAACTGGTACCGCCGAAACCTGAAAACGATGCGTGGGCTACCCGCTCCAGTGAAGACAGTCTTAGAGCAGATTCCAGCCGCCGCCCATCCGATGGATGTCCTGCGCACCGGGTGTTCGATTCTTGGCGCTGTGCTGCCCGAGCGGGATGACCATTCAGTGGAAGGCGCTCGTCACATCGCCGATCGCCTGTTGGCCATCTTCCCTTCGATCCTCAATTATTGGTACCAGTTCTCTAACTTTGGGCATCGGATTGATGTGGAGACCGATGACGACTCGATCGCCGGCCATTTTCTGCACCTGCTTCACGGGCATAAACCCAGCGAATTACATGAGCGCGCCATGGATATCACCCTGATTCTCTATGGCGAGCATGAGTTTAACGCCTCCACCTTCACCAGTCGCGTGATTGCTGGCACGGGCTCAGATATGTATTCAGCAATCACCGGCGCAATTGGGGCGCTGCGCGGTTTCAAGCACGGAGGCGCCAACGAAGGCGCGATGCAAGTACTGGAACGTTATCGCAACCCAGATGAAGCCGATGTAGGAGTGCACCAAATTATCGAAAATAAAGGCATTATCCTGGGATTTGGGCACCCAGTCTACACAATCTCAGACCCGCGCGCCAAGATCCTGAAAGGCCTGGCCTGCCAACTCTGCAAAGATTATGGTGACGAGACCTTGTGCGATATCGGCGAACGGATCGAAGACGTTATGTGGGAGACAAAGCACCTATTCCCCAACCTGGATTGGTACAGTGCGGTGGTCTACCACATGATGGGCATCCCAACCAATATGTTCACCCCCTTGTTTGTGATGGCTCGAACCGCGGGGTGGTCAGCGCACATTATCGAACAACGCCTGGATAATAAGATCATTCGACCACGCGCAACATATGTTGGCCCCGATCCACGCCCCTATGTTTCGCTTGAGCAACGAAAATAAAATCGTTGAATGGCTGATATTGATAATGAACTAAACATCCGACCGCAACCCGACCAGGTGTTGGTGGATATTGCCGACTATGTAACCAACTACACCATCCATAGCGAAGAAGCATACCATACTGCCCGCTTGTGCTTAATGGATTCGATCGGTTGTGGCCTGGAAGCACTCTCATTCCCGGCCTGCACCAAGTTGCTTGGGCCCATTGTACCAGGGACAGTGGTGCCAAACGGTTCCCGGATTCTGGGAACACAATTTCAACTTGATCCAGTACAGGCAGCTTTTAACCTCGGTACGATGATCCGCTGGCTGGATTTCAATGATACCTGGTTAGCAGCAGAATGGGGACACCCCTCAGATAACCTGGGCGGAATCCTGGCAACCGCTGATTGGCTTTCACGGACCGCAATCGCCCAGGGAAAAATGCCTCTACAAGTGCGAGAGCTGCTTACCGCGATGATAAAAGCCCATGAAATCCAGGGCGTCCTCGCTTTGGAAAACAGCTTCAACCGAGTAGGATTGGATCATGTAGTTTTAGTCAAGGTTGCCACGACCGCCTTGGTCGCTCGCATGCTCCAATGTACTTATGAAGAGATCGTCAACGCCCTCTCGAACGCCTGGATCGACGGTCAAAGCCTGCGCACTTACCGCCATGCGCCTAACACAGGTTCACGCAAATCCTGGGCGGCTGGCGATGCCACCAGCCGTGGCGTACGCCTGGCAATGATGGCCTGGAAAGGGGAGATGGGTTATCCTTCTGCCCTGACTGCCCGGACCTGGGGATTTTATGATGTGCTCTACAAAGGCAGGCCATTTACCATTCGGCGTCCATATGGCTCGTATGTGATGGAGAATGTGTTATTTAAGGTGGCTTTCCCGGCAGAGTTTCACGCTCAGACAGCCGTCGAAGCTGCCTTTCTCCTTCATCCACAGGTTAGAGACCGTTTGAAGGAAATTGATAAGGTGGTGATCACTACCCACGAATCGGCGCTGCGTATCATCGACAAACAAGGTCCGCTCCACAATCCCGCTGATCGCGACCACTGCATCCAGTATATGACTGCCATTGGCCTGATTTTTGGCAGTTTAACCGCAACGGATTATGAGGACGAGCGCGCGGCCGATGCGCGTATCGATGAATTGCGTGCCAAGATGGTCTGTGTGGAAAACCCGCAATACTCGCATGATTATCTGGATCCAGAGAAACGCTCAATTCCTAACGCTGTGCAGGTCTTTTTCGGAGACGGTTCGAGTACACAGAATATTGCTATCGAGTATCCACTGGGGCATCGCCGTCGCCGGGCAGAGGCAATCACCCTCCTGGAGACCAAGTTCAAGTCTCATCTTTCTCATTGCTTCCCTCCCAAGCAGGTAAACGCCATCCTGGAGTTGTGCCGCGACCAACAAAGGTTGGAATCCACTCCAGTACATGAATTTGTTGATCTGTTTGTGATATAAAATGATTGTTTTCCACAACATGAGGTGCCTATGTTGCCAAGAAATGTAATTTATTATGGAGTGGATGCCGCTCTACCTGAACAAATTCCTTTACGTGCCGGGCCACTTTCGATGATTTACGAGAACGGTGATCTACGCTATATAAAACTAGGCGATTGCGAAATAATACGCCGTATCTATGTAGCGATCCGTGACCGGAATTGGGGAACAGTACCCAATATCTACTCCAATGTGAAGATGGAGGTTAAGGAAGATTGTTTCCACATTGCCTATGACGTTGAAAACAAACAAGCCGACATTGATTTTTCCTGGAAAGGGGAAATTACTGGAGCGCCGAGTGGAATGATCATTTTCCGCATGGATGGGCACGCTAAGACAACCTTCTGGCGCAACCGAATTGGTTTCTGCGTCTTGCACCCGGCTGGTCTGGCAGGGAGTGAATGCCTGGTCGAACATATGGACGGGAAAGTGGAGAAAACCAATCTGCCGGAGTACCTGGTTTCCGCTCAACCAGTTGAACCTTTTTACGATATGGGAGCGATTACCCACCAGGTGGAATCCGGGATGTGGGCCAAAGTCAGTTTCAGCGGAGACCTTTTTGAAATGGAGGACCAGCGCAATTGGACAGACGCTTCATTCAAAACATTTTGTACGCCATTGAGATTGGGCTATCCGGCAGAGGTCAAGGAAGGTACGCAGGTTTCACAAACGATCACTGTATCGCTGCTTGATGAACGTCCAAAGACAGGGCCTGCGGTTGCATCTATGCTGAACAGTTTACAACCGGTGGTTTTTTACCTGGATCAATCAGCAACCTCAGTTGCTCTCCCAGCAATTGGTCTGGGGATGGCCAGCCATGGACAACCTTTGAGCGAGCGCGAAATTACCCTACTTAAAGCTCTTAACCTTCATCACTTGCGAATAGACCTTCGGCTCTCAGATCCACATTATCCGGCCAGTTTGGAAAAAGTGATAGCCCTGGCCGAGAAACTGAATGTTTCCCTGATCGCCGCATTGTTCTTCGATCCAGAGAATTCAGAAGCAGAACTGGTACAGTTTTCTGCGACCTTCAAGCGACTGCACCCCCCAATCAGCGCCTGGATGATTTTACCCAATCGAGAGGCGTTTAAATTCATGAGCTCACCAGAACCAGTAGTTCTGGCGACCTATAAGCACCTTAAGAGCTTATCGCCTGCTATAAAACTAGGCGCTGGGACCAATGCCGATGCGGTCTTTTTATTGCGCGAGCCACCTCCCTTTCAGGTGTTGGACCTGGTGACATTTTCCATAAATCCTCAGGTGCATGCCTTTGACAACGCCTCGATGATCGAGACCCTTGAAGCCCAGGCTCAAACGATTTCCAGCGTCCGAAAAGCCTCTGGCTTGCCTGTTTACGTTGGAAGCATCACCCTGAAGCCACGGGTTAACTTCTATATAACCGGTGACCTGCCACCAGTCCCTGCAGGCGAATTACCTCCTCAGGTTGATCCACGGCAAATCTCCTTGTTCGCCGCCGGGTGGACAATGGGCAGCTTGAAGTATATCTCCCTCGGTGGAGCCCAAGAAGTGACGTATTACGAGACGACTGGCTGGAGGGGAGTAATGGAGAAGGAAACCGGTTCTGAGCTTCCAGAGAGATTCCCTTCTCTGCCGGGCTCGGTTTTTCCTCTTTACCATGTTTTTGCCGACCTGGCAGAGTTCGCTGGAGGCCAGGTGGTTTCAACCCGGTCCAGCAACCCTTTAGTAGTTGATGGATTGGCAATCATTAAAAATGGCCGCACTCGCTTGCTTTTGGCAAATTATGGTGCTACGCTTCAGACTGTCCAGTTGAGTGGGCTTGGAGACCTACTCCAGTATAGAATACTGGATGAAACCACCGCAGATATGGCTATGCGCAACCCGCAACATTTCCATAACCTGCCAGGTTCCAGGCTTCCTACCCCGGGAGGTGCCTGCCAGATTGATCTTATGCCGTTTGCCTTAGCCAGAGTTGATCTTCTCTGATAAAGATTGCTCATCACCCTTTTACGCTCGTTGCCCTTTGAAAAAACAGGAGTCCCTATGAAACTTGGAATAAACACGTATACCTACATGTGGTCGATCGGGTTTGATGGAGCCTGGCCTGAAAAACCGATGACTGCCCTGAACCTGTTGGAGAAAGCTAAATGGCTCGGCGTGAAGGTTGTCCAGGTTGGGCCTAACCTGCCACTCCTCAAACTCAGTGATAGAGAGCTGGACCAATTCGTTAAAACCGCTCAGGATTGGGGTATTGAACTGGAGTTAGGAACCCGCGGCCTGGAGATGGATCATATCGCCCATCAGGTGGAGCTCTCAAAGCGGATCGGCAGTATCCTGCTGCGTACCATCCCTGAGATCAACGATCAGACACCTCCGCTCAAAGATATCCCAACTCTTTTGCGCCAGGTATTACCCGCCCTCGAAGCAAACGGCGTCAAGCTGGCTATGGAAAATGGAAAAATCCCCGCGAATGACTTGCGTTGGGCTATTGAAGAAGTCAATAGCCCATTGATCGGGGTTGTCCTGGATATGGTCAACTCTCTGGCTGTTCCGGAAGGATGGAAGGAAGTTACCGGCATCCTGGCACCTTACACAATGTGCTTACATTTCAAAGATTTCATTGTAAAACGCGCCTGGCATATGATGGGATTTATCTGCGAAGGCCGCCCTTCTGGCAAAGGGCAGATTGATACTCCCTGGCTACTGGAAACGCTCAAAGCTTCGCAGTACGACTACAATGTGATCATTGAACTTTGGCCCCCTGAACAGAAGACACTGGCCGAAACTATCGCTCTTGAACAGGCTTGGGCGATAGAAAGTGTGTCATTCTTGAGGAAATTTATCCAGGATTGACCACGATGAATGGTAAATTAAGTTATAATACTGCCCAACAGAACCCCGGTTAGACAGGTTTTCGGTTGGTCCGCACCATCCAAGACTCAGAATTACCTCGATCCCGTCGGGGTAATTCTTTATATACAGAGCAGGGCTTTGAAAGGTTTCAGGAATGAGTTCATTGAAAGATCATGAAATACCAGATCAACCAATCCTGGTAATGAAATTCGGCGGCACCTCAGTAGGTTCTATTAAGGCCATGCAACAGGTGAGCCAAATTGTACGGGATACTCTGCTTCAATGGCCGCGATTGGTGGTGGTGGTTTCGGCGCTTTCTAGTGTGACAGATTTATTACTCAACAGCGGTCGCGCTGCTTCCAGGGGAGATAGCACGTTCGACCACACAGCCCAGGAATTGCGCCGCCTGCACTTTGAGATTGCCAATGCCCTGGTCACCGATCTGATCCTATGCGAACAGGTTAAGCAGAATATCAACCACCTGGTCTCCGATTTTATCAATCTGTGCCAGGCTATCGTTGTACTTGGAGAGGCCACCCCGCGCGCCCTGGATGCGGTGGCGAGCCTGGGAGAGCGCATGTGTATCCGGTTACTGGCAGCTATCCTGGAATCAGAGAACATATCCTGCCGTTATGTGGAAGCCACCCAGCTAATTGTCACTGACGACCATTTCCAATCTGCTCATCCGGATATCCAGGCCACTTCGCAAAAGACCCGCCAGGTGTTGAACCCTATGTTGGATAAAGGTTTGGTACCCGTGGTCTCTGGTTTTATAGGTGCCACTCCTACCGGTATCACCACAACCCTGGGACGAGGTGGAAGCGATTATTCTGCGGCAATCATTGGCGCAGTATTACCTGCAAAGGAGGTATGGATCTGGACCGATGTCGATGGGGTGATGACCACAGATCCAAGGTTGGTGGCAGATGCACACACCATACCTGAATTATCCTATAAGGAGATTGGTGAACTGGCATACTTCGGTGCCAAGGTCCTCCATCCCAAGACAATCCGACCGGTGATCGAAGCCGGGATCGGGCTACGGGTCTGCAACACTTTTAACCCATCTCATCCCGGAACGCGGTTGGTGGTGGAAAGCAGAACCACGATGAATGGAGTGGTGAAAGCAGTAACCATTATCCGCGGTTTACAATTGATCACCGTAGAAGGGCGAGGTATGTTGGGTGTGCCTGGTGTAGCTGCCCGCACGTTTGGAGCAGTCGCTGCAACTCAAACCAGCGTTCCGTTAATCAGCCAGGCTTCCTCTGAGCAGTCCATTTGCTTTACTGTTCCCACCGAATCGACTCACAAAGTAATCTCTGCCCTGGAATCCGCCTTTGCTCAGGAAATAAGAAACCAGGATATCGACCGCATTTGGGCTACCGACGAGGTTGGAATTATTACGGTTGTCGGGGCCGGGATGAAGCAAACACCCGGAGTCGCAGGACGTGTTTTTGGAGCTTTGGGTGCTAATCGCATTAATGTGATTGCCATCGCTCAAGGTTCATCTGAAGTATCTATTAGTATGGTAGTTGCCGCAGCCGACTTACAAGCCGGTGTTCGTGCTCTACATGAATTGATCAACCAGCCCCAGGCGGGAACATCGGTTCCATCCCAGTAACACCGGAGGATTTCATAATGCAAAAGCGCATCCCTGTTGCTATCTTGGCTGCAACTGGCAGCGTCGGTCAACGATTTGTACAACTATTGGATGGTCACCCGTGGTTTGAGGTGATCGCACTGACTGCCTCAGATCGTAGTTTCGGTCGCCTCTATTCTCATGCGTGTCATTGGGTCTTGCCGGAAGAAATGCCAGGTTGGGCACGTGGTATGACAGTGTTGCCCACTGAACCCGGTTCAATACCGGTACCACTGGTATTCTCGGCACTTCCCGCCGAGATAGCAAAGGAAATAGAACCGCAGTTCGCGCAGGCAGGGATCACCGTATGCTCGAATGCGTCTGCTTACCGGCGGAGTGCAGATGTTCCGATTCTCCTTCCAGAGGTGAATCCGGACCATGCTAACCTGGTGCTCGAACAAAAGAAAAACCATGGCTGGCACGGTTGTATTGTGACCAATCCAAACTGCACCAGCACCGGGTTAACCATAGCACTCAAAGCACTACAAGACACATTTGGATTAAAACGTGTATTTGCCGTATCAATGCAAGCCATATCGGGTGCTGGTTATCCTGGGGTTGCATCAATGGACATCATTGATAACGTCATTCCCTTTGTCGGGGGCGAAGAAGAAAAAGTCGAGTGGGAACCGCGCAAGATGCTCGGCCGGCTGGAAGGGAAAACAATCGCCCTGGCTGAATTCATTCTTTCTGCACACACGAACCGGGTCGCAGTCAGTGATGGTCACCTGGTCTGCATGTCGGTCGAATTAGAGAATAAACCCAGCCTGGATGAAGCCGCACAAGCCCTGAGTGGATACCAATGTCCCGAGATTAGCCGAGATCTTCCTTCCAGGCCACAACCAGTCATCAGGCTAATGAGTGAGAATGATCGGCCTCAGCCGCGCCTGGACCGCATGACAGGGAATGGTATGGCCACTGTGGTGGGCCGCCTGCGCTCTGATCCCCTCTTTGACCTAAAGATGGTTATCCTTTCACATAACACTATTCGAGGTGCGGCCGGTGGATCGATTTTCAATGCTGAGTTATTGGTAAAAATGGGTCTGATTCAGAATTAATGATCCTATTCGTTCTGGTCGTTCACCTGAGATGAATCTTCTCACGACGTTATTGATTGCGGTTGGCCTGGCAATGGACTGCTTTGCGGTATCTCTGGGTATTGGCACCACCCGGGTAGCCGACTCGCCCCGCCCTATTTTTCGCTTGGCGTATCATTTTGGGTTCTTCCAATTCTTAATGACTGTCTTGGGGTGGCTGGTAGGTCAGACAATTGTTACCTTTGTGGCCACGTTCGATCATTGGATTGCACTGGGGTTATTGGCTTTTGTCGGTATCCGCATGATCATTGAAGGGATGGATCTCAAAAACAGCGAGGAACCTGTAAGAACTGACCCATCAAAAGGCGGAACGTTGGTCATTCTAAGCATCGCCACTAGTTTGGATGCGCTGGCGGTCGGATTAAGCCTGGCTATGCTGAGTGTAAATATTTGGACTGCCAGTCTGACCATCGGCTTAGTCAGCAGTGGCTTCTCATTGATTGGTTTGCTCGCAGGACAAAAGCTCGGTCAGGTCTTTGGCAAACGCATGGAAGTCTTAGGGGGATTGCTTCTGATCGGAATCGGGATTCGTATTCTAATCACCCATTTATTCTGAACAGCCTTCCGGTAAATCACCGCCGAATAAGGATCGAAATTTCTGCTGTTTCTCGCATCATCTGATCTATAATCAATTGTGATAAAACACTTTTTCTCGAATTCCAAGCCAATAACCGTAAGGAGTCAACCTGTGACCGCGAAGATAATTGATGGAAAAATGATTGCCGAGCAAATCCGGGCTGAGGTTACCGCAGAGGTAACCGTGTTTGTCAACTCCGGAAAAGCCAAACCAGGCTTGGCTACCGTCTTGGTTGGTGATGACCCCGGTTCTCGTGTTTATGTAAAATCGAAGCAAAAAGCCTGCCTGGAGGCGGGAATCAATTCTTTCGGGTATGATCTGCCTGCTACCGCCCGCCAGTCCGAGGTCGAGGATTTGGTCCGCAAGCTAAATGCTGACCCGGCTGTCAATGGCATTCTGGTTCAACTGCCATTACCTTCGGGATTGAATGAAGAACGGGTTCTCAGTGCCATCAGCATCGAGAAAGATGTTGATGGCTTCCACCCGATCAATATCGGTCGCCTGGCTCAGAAAGGGCGTGAGCCACTCTTTATCCCCTGCACCCCAGCCGGGGTGATGTATCTATTGGGAAGGGCGATTCCGTCTTTAGAGGGGCTAAATGCTGTTGTATTGGGCCGTTCGAATATCGTCGGTATGCCAGTGGCGTTGTTACTGGTGCGCGCCAATGCGACAGTCACGATCTGTCACTCGCGCACAAAGAACCTCCCAGGAGTCGTCCGCCAGGCGGATGTGTTGGTGACGGCAATTGGCAAAGCGGAAATGGTGCGTGGAGATTGGGTCAAACCTGGCGCGGTGGTGATTGACGTTGGTATAAACCATGTAGATGATGCCAGCAGGCCCAGAGGTTATCGCCTGGTCGGCGATGTCGCCTACGAGGAAGTGAAAGAAATAGCCAGCTGGATTACCCCGGTACCGGGTGGAGTGGGTCCGATGACCATTGCAATGCTCCTGAGCAATACGCTGCGCGCGGCAAAATTGGCTGCTAAATAATTCGTTGCTATATTGTCTGACAATTGACTTTTTGAGGGTTCTTTATTAGACTCTGTATCATTCAAAGTAAGTAAAACCCTCTGATGACCACGCTTCTTGCCCGAAACGCCAGTTTGCTTGTTACGATGGATACCCACCGTAGGGAGATTCCCTATGGTGGGATATTCGCTCGGAATGGTTTTATTGAGCAAGTCGGCCCATCCATTGAATTGCCCTCAAGTGCTGATCAAATCGTTGACCTGGAAGGTCGCCTTGTCTTACCAGGATTGATCAACACTCACCATCACTTCTACCAAACCCTAACACGCGCCCTGCCTGCTGCGCAGGATGCCAACCTGTTCAACTGGCTCCAGACGCTTTATCCAATCTGGGCCCGCCTAACACCAGCAGATATCTATACCTCCACTCAAACCGCGCTGGCCGAATTGGCTCTTTCCGGTTGCACTACCGCATCAGATCACTTGTATCTCTTTCCAAACGGAAGCAGACTCGATGATGAAATTGAAGCCGCGACCCTGGTCGGTCTGCGGTTACATGCCTCACGCGGTTCGATGAGCCTGGGGAAAAGCAAGGGCGGCTTACCACCGGATAGTGTGGTGGAAAGCGAAGCAAGCATATTGCGTGATAGCCAGCGTTTGATCGAACGATACCATGACCCGAAACCTGGTTCAATGGTTCAGATTGTCCTGGCGCCTTGTTCGCCTTTCAGCGTAAGCGATGAATTGATGCGGCAGAGCGCCATCCTGGCGCGCGAGTTTGGGGTACATCTGCATACGCACCTGGCGGAGACGCAAGACGAAGAGGCTTTCTGTTTACAGAAAGTCGGTTTCCGCCCGATGGATTACATGGAGCACCTGGGTTGGGTTGGCCCGGATGTCTGGTTTGCTCACGCTGTTTATATTAACCAGCAGGAAATTGATCGCATGGCTAATCATGGTTGCGGCGTGGCGCATTGTCCTACCTCAAATATGCGCCTGGCCTCCGGAATTGCCCCTATCTGGGAATACTTGCGAGCAGGGGTGAAGGTTGGCCTGGGAGTGGATGGCTCGGCCAGTAATGATAGTTCTCACCTGTTAGCTGAAGCCAGGCAGGCCATGTTATTAGCTCGATTGCGCGCTGGGCTTCAAGGGGCATCCCTTTCAGAGCAGGGCGCGCCACCCTTGATGTCTGCCCGCCAGGCGTTCGAGTTAGCCACACTCGGTGGGGCGGCTGTTTTGGGAAGATCTGATATTGGCTCATTGGAATCGGGTAAATGTGCCGATTTCATCGCAATAAAACTCGATCAACTGGGCCTTGCTGGCGCATTACACGATCCTGTGGCGGCTTTGCTCTTCTGCCAGCCAGGGACAGTCGACATAAACGTGGTGCACGGAAAAATCCTGGTTCAGGATGGTGTGTTACAGAGTGTTGATTTACCTCACCTGATAGAAGACCATAACATTGCTGCCAAGAGGTTGGCAGATAATTCTTGATTGGGCTCGTCAAGGGAGACCCTTTGTTGCATTTTTCAGAGACTAATGACCGCCGCCAACTGGTCGAGTGTGCTATGGGTCGCCGACCAGCCGACATGGTGATTCGACAAGGGCAATGGGTGTGTGTACAATCTGGCGAAATTATCCCCAATACCGATATTGCCATACTGGATGGAAGAATCTCATATGTCGGTAGCGATGCACAGCACACCATTGGAGAGCACACGCAGGTCATCCAGGCCGAAAACCGTTTTCTAGTACCGGGCTTGCTAGATGGTCACATGCACGTTGAATCAAGTATGCTCACCATCACCGAGTTTGTCCGAGCAGTCGTTCCCCATGGTACCACAGGCCTTTTCATCGATCCACATGAGATTGCCAATGTCTTCGGCCTGCCTGGCGTGCGCTTGATGGTCGATGAAGCAGCCCTGCAACCGATCCATGTCTTCGTACAGATGCCCTCCTGTGTGCCCTCTGCCCCAGGGCTGGAAACTCCAGGAGCAACCATTGGACCAACTGAAGTAGCTGAGGCAATCTCCTGGCCAGGGGTGATCGGATTGGGAGAGGTAATGAACTTTCCGGGTGTAAACCGCGGAGATGAAGCTGTTCACGTAGAAATGAACTTGACCCGCAAAGCGGGAAAAGTTATCAGTGGTCATTATGCTTCAGCAGACTTAGGACTGTCTTTTCATGGCTATGCCGCGGCTGGCGCAGAGGACGATCATGAAGGCACCTGCCTCGAAGATGTATTGGCGCGTGCCCGGCAGGGATTGAAACCGATGCTTCGATACGGCTCAGCCTGGCATGACGTGGCTTCCCAGGTAATTGCCATCACTGAGTTGGGATTGGATCCTCGGCACTTTATCCTATGTACCGACGACAGCCATTGCGCCACTCTGCTTCAGGATGGTCACATGGACCGTGTTGTTCGCCATGCGATCCACCAGGGTTTACCTCCTATGTGCACCATCCAAATGGCCACTATCAATACTGCCCAGCATTTTAAACTCGATCGGGAAATGGGCATCATCGCTCCAGGTCGTTGGGCGGATATTGTCCTGGTGAAAGACCTGACCAATTTTCAAGCTGATAAGGTGATCGCCAGAGGAAACTTGGTCGCTGAAGAGGGCTGCTTGCTGGCAGATCATCCAGATGTCCACTTTCCAGAGTGGGTATTACACTCAGTACACATCCCTAGACGCCTGACATCCCGCGACTTCTCTATCATCACAGAAACAAACGGTCCCATAATCGCCAACGTGATTGGCATCATCGAAAACCAGGCCATAACCCATCACTTGCGCATGGAATTACAACCCAACCAAAATCATATAACTCCCGACCCGCAGCGCGATCTTGCCAAAGTAGCTATCATCGAGCGCCACCACAATAGTGGCAGAATCCAGGTGAGTCTGGTTCATGGTTTTGGTTTTACAGAACGATGCGCAGTGGGCACTACTGTTGCTCACGACTGCCATCACTTGATCGTAGTAGGTACCTATGAAGACGACATGGCGTTGGCCGCAAATACTCTCACGGAATGCAGTGGGGGCCAGGTGGTGGTGAAGAACGGGGATATCCTCGCACGAGTTGAACTTCCTATCGCCGGATTAATGTCTACCGAGCGAGCTGAATTTGTGGCTCAGAAAACCAATTCCGTATTGGAAGGTTTTAGAATGTGCGGGTGCAACCTGAATAACCCGAATATGCAACTCAGTCTGTTGGCCCTGGTAGTCATCCCCGAACTACGCATCTCCGACTTAGGATTGATTGATGTCCACAACTTTCGGTTTATCAGAATGATAGAAAATGGGGAAGGAAAATGAAACGCAAACAACCTGATGAGGGAAAAGAGTCTCAACAACCGTTTCAACGATTACAGACCGAACTGGCACATATAATCGCTACAACATCTCCCGGACAACGGCTACCTTCTGAGCCCAAACTGGCAAAAAGCCTGGGTGTCTCACGCGCTACTCTACGGGAAGCGATGCGATCCTTCGAGGCACAGGGTGTCATTCGCCGTCGCCAGGGAATGGGTACCTTCGTCGTCAGCCATTCCCAGATCATCGAAAATGGGCTGGAAGTTCTCCAGAGTATTGAAACCCTTGCTCGAAAGATCCAGCTGGTGGTTTCGATGGGGGATCTTCACATTCAACGGATATCTGCCAATCGAGAACAGGCTGAAGCACTACAGATATCCGAAGGAACTCCTTTGGTACAGGTATCACGGGTTATTAATGCCGAAGGTCGCCCGGTTGCTTACTTGATTGATGTATTGCCTGATGATATTCTCACCCCCCAGGAATTAGGCGTAGGATTTACAGGATCAGTGTTAGATTTATTACAACAACGTGGTGATCCACTATTAGCCAATTCAATGACTGAAATCCGATCCGTCTCCGCCACCTCTGAGGTTGCTCGGCTATTGCAAATCCAACGCGGAGATGTGCTGCAGTTATTCGTGGCACGCTTGTTTGATGCCAGTGGACGAGTAGTGGATTATTCCTACAGTTACTTCTTGCCCGGTTATTTCCGTTTTCATATCGTGCGCCGGGTTGGAAATTTCATCTAATCTACAAAGGAGTTTAATATGCGTAGCTTTTTAGGTCGTGATATCCTTTCACTGAAAGACTTCGAACGCCAGGAATTCTTCAGGATCTTCGAAGTAGCCCAGCAACTCGAGCCCATCGCTCGTAACCGCCGTAACAGTGAGATGCTGAAAGAAAAAACACTGGTCACTGCCTTCTACCAGCCCAGCACGCGCACTCGGTTGGCTCACGAGGCTGCCATGCATCGCCTGGGCGGTCATGTCACTGGTTTCTCGGATGCCATGATGACCCGTGCCGGCGATTGGTACCAGGAATCAATCAAAGATACTGTAAAGATGCTCGAGTTCTATGGGGACGTGATTGTGATGCGCCACTTCCAACAGGGCGCTCCACACGAAGCCGCAAAATGGGCCAGCGTGCCGATCATTAACGGTGGTGATGGTTGGGGCGAACATCCCACCCAGATTCTCACAGATCTCTACACCGTATTGCGTGAGGTCGGGCGTATCGATGGACTGAGCTGGGTCGCAGTCGGTGACATGCGCATGCGCACCATGCATTCTCTGGCTTATGCACTGACGCAATTCGATTGTGATATCAGCTTCGTTGCCCCACCTGATATGTCATTGACACCTGAATTCAAGGAGGAGCTGAAGCAATACAACCTGCGCTTCTCTGAGGCTGAGCATGTCGAACAGGTGATCCATAAAGCAGATGTGATTCTGGTCGAACCGGTCGTCCAACCCGATTACACCAAGTCTCGCCAGGAAGCAGGGGAACACGGCTTAACCCCGGCCAATTATAAAATCACCCGTGAGCTGCTGGCTAATAAAGCCAAATCTAGTGCCATCCTGCTCCACTCGCTGCCGCGCATGGATGAAATCCCTACCGATGTGGATATTACCCGCCACTCCCGGTATTGGCAGGAAGCCTTCAATGGAGTTGTGATGCGAATGGCGATCCTGGCCCTGGTCCTGGGAGCAATGGAATAAGAAAAACCTTCATGCGTTTGCGCCTGCCTGACCTCAAAGGGTGCTTACGCCGATGGGCCGTTCCATTGGCTCTGTTCGTCGCCGTACTGCTCAGCTATGGCATCTATATTCCATGGCTTGGGCTGTATGGCGACGATTGGCTCTACATATACAACTATCACTTGCTAGGCCCGAACAGCTTTTGGAATTTCGTCGCCATTGACCGGCCCTTCTCGGCCTGGATTTATGTGATAACGACACCCATTTTCGGGGTGACAGCCTGGCCTTACCATGCATTTCTTCTGTTATTGCGCTGGTTGAGTGCTGTATTGCTTTGGCGACTGCTAAGGTTGGTGTGGCCCAAACTAGACTGGTTGATTACCTGGGTAGCGCTTTTATTTGCCGTCTATCCAGGATTTCAACAACAACCAATCGCCGTCCAGTATATCTTGCACTTCAGCGTGCTTGATTTATTTCTACTATCACTGGTAGCCATGATCCAGGCACAGCTCAATAGAGGAAAATTCTGGCTTTTTACTGCGATTGCATGGGTCGGTGAACTATCTGTCTTTTCGCTCGAGTACTTCGTTGGACTTGAGCTGCTGCGCCCAGTGTTGCTTTGGTTGGCGCTGCGCGATTCTTTCCGCGACTGGCAGTCTCGACTCAAACAAGTGGTGCTTACCTGGCTGCCATATCTGGCGATCACGATAGGATTTTTGGTCTGGCGGGTGTGGATATTTAAGTTCCCTACCTACCAGCCAGAGCTGGCCGCCAACCTGAATAGCACACCCTTACCTACCCTGTTGCACCTGGGCAAGCGCATCCTTGTGGATCTTTATAAAGTAATGATCGGTGCCTGGCAGCAAACATTTTCCTTGCCAGCCAACAGCAGTTCCCGTTTGTTCTTTTTTGGATTAGTGCTCGGTACATTGGCTCTGTTCTTGTTCTTCTTGGATCGCTATGAAGATCAACCCAATATCCCTTCAAAGAAGGACTTGCAGGGAAGTGAAAGCCTGCCAGACAAGATTAGATTGCTGGAAGTGCTTCTGGTAGGTCTGTTTGCATTATTCATTGCCGGTTGGCCTTTTTGGGCAACCGGAGTAGCCCTGGAATTGTCATTCCCCTGGGATCGATCTACGCTTCCGTTTATGCTGGGTGCTTGCCTGACTACGGGAACTTTGATCGGGCTCCTTTTTCCCAGAAGGGTGCGCCCATTCCTTGTGGGGGTATTATTCAGCCTGGCAATCGGGCTGCATTATCAAAATGCATGGGTATACAAAGGCGAATGGCAAGCCCTACAACAATACTTCTGGCAACTCACCTGGCGGGCACCTCAACTGCAGCCTGGGACAATCGTCGCTTCGGATTGGATCCCGCTTTTTCGTTTCAGCGATAATGACCTTACCCCTCTACTTAATTGGACTTATGCTCCCGAGCAACTTTCAACCAGGATACCCTATAAATATTTCGACCTATCCTTAAGATTGGGTTCAACCTTGCCAGAGGTGAAAAAGGATCTGCCCATCAAGCATGGCTACCGTAACCTGTTGTTCACCGGAAATTCATCAGACATGCTGGTCGTTTTTAACCAGCCTGGCGGTTGCTTGTGGGTGTTGAGACCGGGAGATAAGAAGTTTCCCGGTTTGCCTGAGACTGTTCAGGATACTCTGCCGCTTTCAAACCTGAAGCAGATCGTTCCGGATGCCACACAACCCGCCTATCCCCCTGCTAACCTGGGAACTGAACCTGATCATAACTGGTGTTATTACTTTGAAAAAGCTGACCTCGCCCGCCAACAAGCCGATTGGTCGCAGGTGGCAAAACTGGCGGTTGAAGCCGAGAAGCATGGGCTGGCTCCCATTGACCCGAGCGAATGGCTCCCTTTTATCGAAGGTTATACGCAAGGAGGTGAATTCATCAAAGCCAGGCAATTAACTCAAATGACCTCCCAAAAGGCAGACTTGCAGCCTCTTCTCTGCTCAATCTGGAGCAGGGCAAAGAAGGCTATTTCACGTACACAGGATGAATCCATCATCTCTGCTGTATTATTAGAGAACCATTGTGAACCTTGAAAAGGAACCCGGGGATAAAACCCCAAGAAAAATGTTTCAGTGATTCAACGACTTCGTTTCTCAGAAAACCAATGATACTTAAGGAGTAATAGAAAGGAGATAATCTATGCAAACATACCTTCATGGACGCGATATGATCGGCGATCTTGATTTCAGCAAAGAAGAAGTGGAGACCGTTCTGGATGTCGCGTTCGATCTTAAGCGCAAACGTGCTATCAATGAACCCACCCCCTATCTGCGGGATAAAGTGTTGGCAATGCTTTTCTTCTTCAGTAGCACCCGTACGCGCGGTTCGTTTGAGGCCGGTATGGCTCATCTGGGTGGGCATGCTGCATTTATCGAAAGCAAGACGACCCAGATTGCCCATGGCGACACTCCCAAGGAGATTGGCGAAATTTACGGTCGCTATTTCGATGGCATTGCGATCCGCCACGTGGATTGGGGCGTGGGAAACGGTTATATCCAAACGGTTGCCAGAAACAGCCGGGCGCCAGTGCTGAATATGCAATGCGATATTTACCATCCCTTTCAATGCCTGGCTGATCTGATGACGATCGTTGAAAAGAAAGGTCGCGACCTCCGCCGTAAGAAGATGGTGGTTTCGTGGGCTTACGCCTCATCCTATCAGAAGCCCATGTCTGTTCCACAAAGCCTCATTTTACAAATGCCGCGCTTCGGATTGGATGTCATCCTGGCACACCCTCCTGAGTTCCGGTTGATGCCGGAAATTATGGAGATGGCGCGCGAGCAGGCGCGCAAGTTCCATACCGGCTTTGAGGTGGTGGAAGATATGGAAGGTGCTTTTAAAGATGCTGATATCATCTACGCCAAATCATGGGGAGCAATGGTGCACACTCCTGATCCAGAGGAGGGTGCCAGAATCATCCGGCGCTATGAAAATTGGATTACCGACGAACGCAAGATGGCTCTAACCAAGCCAGACGCCATATATATGCACCCCTTGCCTGCCGATCGCAATATCGAAGTAACCGATGGTGTCCTGGATGGGTCACAATCAGTAGTCTATGACGAAGCAGAAAACCGGATGCACGCTCAGAATGCTGTTATGGCATTAACGATGGGGTAACATATGACCAAGAAAACCGCAGTTGTAGCAATTGGTGGAAACTCGCTCATTAAAGATAGCAATCATCTGTCCGTGGAAGACCAGTACCAGGCCGCCAAAGAAACCACCTACCACATCGCCGATATGATCGAAGTTGGTTGGGACGTGGTGATTGGGCACGGAAATGGCCCACAAGTCGGGTTTATTTTACGACGGTCCGAAATTGCACATAAAACAGAGGGCATGCACGAGGTGCCGTTAGATGTATGCGGAGCCGATAGCCAGGGTGCCATTGGTTACGCACTTCAACAAAATCTACAGAACTGGCTTTTCCAGCGTGGGATCAAGAAGAATGTATGTACCATCATCTCTCAGGTCATGGTCGATAGCAACGACCCTGCCTTCAAGAATCCGACCAAGCCGATCGGGGGCTTTATGGATGAAAGTGAAGCACATCGACGGGCAAAAGAGATGGGATGGACAGTGGTAGAAGATGCCGGCCGTGGTTGGCGAAGGGTGGTTCCTTCACCTCTACCAAAAGAAATCGTCGAACTGGAAGAGATCAAGGTGCTGGTAGATAACGGCATTGTGGTTATAGCCGTTGGAGGAGGTGGAATTCCGGTTGTTGATAAAGGAAATGGCGATTATATGGGAATAGCGGCGGTCATCGATAAAGATTACGCCAGCAGTTTGCTTGCCCGTCAGATCCATGCCGACCTGTTCTTAATCTCTACCGCCGTAGAAAAAGTGGCCATCAACTTCGGAAAGCCGAACCAACAGTGGCTAGATAGGATGACCCTGGCAGAGGCAAAACAATACCTGGCAGATGGCATCCATTTTGCAAAGGGATCCATGGCCCCAAAAATTCAGGCCATCATCTGGTACCTGGAAGCAGGAGGTAAACAGGCCATTATTACCAATCCGGAAAACATCGGCCGTGCTTTGCGCGGTGAAACAGGCACCTGGATTGTGCCTTGAAAAAAGAAAGCGAGAAAGAACTCAAAAATATAACCCCATTATTTTGCGCTCAGGGTAAAATTAGTATGTCATTTGAGACTGTTATCTCTGGCAGATCCGTCAATACCAAGTTCTCTCTAACTTCTAGAAGGAGGTGACCTACAGAATAATATCTCACACCTGCTTTGTGTTCCTTTTTGTTTTTGATCACGCAATCAAGATAAGACCCTAAAGGAGGAGTCGAAATGAAATCTACGTTTTTCTTTCGCAGTCTAACCCTGCTGATCATCCTTGGCCTAGTCCTTGCTGCATGTGGGCCAGAAAAGGTAGGGAATTTCGAAATCCCTGCCATCCAAAAAGGCAAGTTCAATGTTGCTATGGTCTTAATCGGTCCACACAACGATGGTGGATGGTCACAGGCGCATTACGAAGGCCTGGTCTATATCCAGGATAAAGTTCCAAATGTGCATACCGCGTATATCGAGAACGTTCCTGAAGGTGCTGATTCTGAGCAGGTTTTCCGGGCGCTTTCTCGCAAGGGATTCAGCCTGATCTTTGGCACGTCCTACGGCTTCATGGATCCTATGGAGACAGTTGCCAAGGAATTCCCGGATATTATGTATATCCACATCTCCGGGATTAAATCCAACCAGACCAATTTCGGCAACTTATTCGGTGCTATGGAAGTTATGAAGTACATGGCAGGCATGGTTGGCGGAGCGCGTGCCAAGATGGATGGGAATCCAAAATTGGGTTACATGGCCACTTTCCCGATTCCCGAGGAATTACGCCTGGGCAACGCCTTTGCCTTGGGGATGAGAAAAACCTGCCCAGAGTGTACTCTGGATGTACGCTGGATTAACACTTGGCATGATCCAGTCATTGAGAAGGAGGCCGCCGCTTCTCTCTTTGATGCAGGTGCGCAGGTGGTCTTTACTGGAGCTGATACACCAGCGTCAGCGGATGTGGCTACCGAAAAAGGCAAATGGGGGATCACCTACGACTGGTCGGGATCCTGCAAAGCTGAGCGCTGCCTGACTGCCCCCTATTGGAACTGGGGTCCCATTTATGCTAAAGTTACTCAGGGTGTCATCGATAAGACCTACAAACCGGGTTGGGATTACTTCGATGCTGACACCGGTAGCTTGGGCTTATATGGCTTTATGGAAGGGCAGACATTGACCAAAGGGGCATCCGAACTCCCTCCAGAAGTGATTTCCCAGGTAAAGGACTTGATCGCCAAAGCACTGAAAGGGGAATTCAACCGCTTCAGCGTTTTCACAGGTCCCATCAAGGACAATCAGGGCAATATCATTGTTCCTGAAGGCTCCAAGATGGAACAGGCTGACCTGGATCAGTTCCCTGAATATGGATTGGGCTGTAAATATTGCATGAAGTGGTGGGCTGAAGGGATTACTGCAGAATTGCCCAAGTAGTATTCTCTCTCCAAGGTTCTCGCCGAGAGATATGAGTTTCTATTTTGCCTGGTTGTTTTTTCCTTCGTTGTTAGGAAAACAGGAAAAGTGGTTTTCCGGCGGATAAGTCGCCGGAAAACCACTTAAGAATTATGGGTTTGACCACGTGAGGTGGCATGGATGCGCCACAACAAATAGCAATTGACACCATGGTCAGTATGCGGGGGATTACAAAGCATTTCCCTGGTGTGTTAGCCAACGATCATGTTGATTTCGATCTACGGCCGGGAGAAATCCATGCCTTGCTTGGAGAAAATGGAGCAGGAAAAAGCACCTTGATGAATATCCTGGCTGGCTTGTACCGGCCTGATAGCGGAACAATCAACGTGCATGGACAACCAGCCGAATTTAACTCCCCACGCGACGCGATCGAAGCCGGCATCGGAATGGTCCACCAGCACTTTATGCTGGTTCCCTCCCAAACAGTCACTGAGAATATTCTGTTGGGCCTGGATGAACCGCGTTTCAGGATGCATTTGAATCTGTATGACCAGAAAATCCTGGCAATGAGCGAACGTTTCGGCCTGAACGTTGATCCCCGAGCCAGGATTTGGCAGCTTTCGGTCGGGGAGCAGCAGCGAGTGGAAATTCTTAAAATGCTCTACCGCGGCGCTCAGGTTTTGATCATGGATGAGCCAACCTCGGTATTGGCACCCTCTGAAATCGAGGATCTGTTCAAGACATTACGCGCCATGGTAGCAGAAGGTAAATCCATCATATTTATCAGTCATAAACTGCAAGAAATCATGGAAATTGCTGACCGGGTGACTGTACTGCGGCGTGGAAGAGTAACTGCTTCGGGGATCCTGGTAAAAAGTACAACACGCGAAGACCTGGCTCGCCTGATGGTAGGACGAAATGTGATCTTTACCGTTGAAAAAGATCTCTCTACCCCAGGGGATGTGATGCTTTCGGTTGAAGAAATTTGGGCGGAGAATGACAAAGGTTTAGATGCATTGCGTGGGGTAACCCTCAATGTGCGCGCCGGCGAGATCATCGGGTTGGCAGGTGTGGCGGGAAACGGCCAGCGTGAATTAGCGGATATCATCACTGGTTTGCGTAAATGTAAAGCTGGTCGGGTGGTCGTCCACGGCCAGGAGATCACCAATCAGCCCGTTAAAATCGGTATCCACAGTGGTGTTTCCCATATCCCCGAAGATCGTACTCAGGTCGGTACAGCCCCAAACTTAAGTGTAACAGATAACGTGATCATGAAGAAATATAACCAATCGCCCATCGGCAATGGTTGGATGATCAACATCACAGAAGCGGAGCATTACGCAGCACAATTGAAGGAGGCTTATGATATCCTCGTTCCCTCCCTTCAGACACCTGTTCGCCTGCTCTCGGGAGGTAATCTACAACGTGTTATTCTTGCACGGGAAATATCCAGCAAGCCAGCGCTGATGATTGCAGTACAACCGACCCGCGGGCTGGACGTGGGAGCGATCGAGGGTGTCCATCGCTTGCTCCTGGCACAACGTTCTGCCGGGGCTGCCATTCTATTAATCTCGGAAGAATTAGAAGAACTGCTTGCCTTGAGCGATCGCATCTATGTGATCTATGACGGCGAGATCATGGGAGAAGTCGTCGATAATGACGTGGAAAAAATCGGCTTGATGATGACCGGTACACGCTTGGATAGAATTGGGAGGGAAGGTCAGGCATGAGCGATCGTCCAGCAGCAAAACCAAGGCATCTTTTGCCATTTGAGGTACACATGGAGTTGCGTTTGGAAGAGGTACCCAAGTGGTATCCGGCGGCTGTCTCAGTGGGCGCAATCTTTGTGGCCTTAGTGATTGGGGCAATCATCATCGCCCTGGCAGGGGGTGACCCAATAGAATCCTACGCACATATCGCCAGTGCTTCCTTTGGCAGCATTGGCGTGCTATCTGATACGATGGTTAAGGCCATTCCATTGATACTGGTCGGGCTGGCCTGCTCTCTGGCTTTCCGCATGCGTTTGTGGAATATTGGTGCTGAGGGACAGTTCTTCATCGGCGCCTTTGGCGCCAGCGCGGTTGTGTTAATCCCTGTACTGCCAGCCAATGCCCCACGCTGGCTGTTTATCACGGTTATGGTTGTTTTTGGGATGGTTTGTGGGGCACTTTGGGGGATGATCCCAGGCTTTCTGAAATCCAGGTTTAACGTCAACGAGATCATCACCACCTTGATGATGAATTATATTGCCATTGCCTGGAACAATTTCTTCATTTATGCGGTTTGGTCAGAGGGTGGTTTTCAGATGTCGAAGATGTTCCCGGAGAATGCCTGGCTGCCGCGATTAACCGACCTGGGCCTCCCAGAGTTGCGCGGCCTGACCACCCACCTGGGACTGGTTTTCGCATTGGTGATGGCTGTGATTGTCTGGCTGATTCTTTATCGCAGCAAGTGGGGGTATGAAATTCGCCTGATAGGCGATAATCCGCGCGCTGCCCAATACGCTGGAATTTCCACCGCCCGGAACATTGTCCTGGTGATGATGCTCTCTGGGGGCATCGCCGGACTGGCTGGGATGTCGGAGATCAGTGGGGTAGTGCACCGATTGCAGGGCTCCATCTCACCAGGATACGGTTTTACCGGTATCATCGTCGCCTGGTTGGCAAAGCTTAACCCCTTTGCTGTCATCCTGGTTTCCATCTTGTTTGGGGCTCTGATCCTGGCCGGGCGCGAAATCCAACCACAGGGTATTCCGAAGATGATCCAGGGCGTCATCCTGGTCTCATTGATTGCCAGCGATTTCCTGCTGCGTTATCGCGTTCGTATTGTGCGACGGACGGAGTTATAGAATGAACCTGATCATTATCTTGCAGGCAGGAGTTGCCTCTGGGACAGTGTTGCTGTTTGCTACATTGGGAGAGATTTTTGCCGAACGCTCAGGAGTGATCAACCTGGGCGTGGAAGGGATGATGCTGATTGGCGCTATGAGCGCTTATAGTGTGGCCATCCAGACCAACAATCCCTGGTTAGGAGTACTGGTGGCGATGGTTGTAGCTGGGTTGATCAGCCAAATCCATGCTTTTATCACGATCCAATTACAGGCCGATCAGGTCGTCAGCGGGCTTTCGCTCAGCTTCCTAGCCACTGGAATCAGCCTTGTGTTGGGAGAGCAACTGAACAAAGCTGGAGCTATCTCGCTTCTGCCTGCTTTTTCCATCCCATTGCTCTACCAAGTGCCTGTGGTTGGACCCATCTTTTTCAAAGACCAGAACATTATGGTCTACTTGGGTTATCTTCTCTTCCCACTTTGTTGGTATTATATCAACCGCACTCGGCCAGGCTTGCACCTGCGTGCGGTAGGAGAATACCCGGCCGCGGCTGACGCATTAGGAATCAACGTTTATCGGTTGCGATATTTCTATGTTTTCCTAGGTGGGGTGATGGCCGGATTGGCAGGTGCCACCATCAGCCTGGCGGTTTCTCCAGGATGGTTCAGCGAGATGACCACGGCCGGGCAGGGTTGGATCGCGGTCGGGTTGGTAATTTTCGCTCAGTGGGATCCCTTACGAGCCGCATTCGGCTCTTATGCTTTTGGCGCTTTACGCCGCCTGGTTTTGGATATCCAGGGGCCGACCATCTTGTTAGGGTTCCGCAACCCCTTCTACTATAACCCATACTATGGGTTCTTTTTGCAGATGCTCCCGTACGCCTTCACAATCATTGTGCTGGTCATTGGCTCACGCGAGGCCATTCGCAAGCGCATGGGTGCCCCCGCGGCATTGGGCCTGCCATATATCCGCGGCCAAAGAGGTTTATAATGGACGCGGGCCGAGATAATCCCGCATTGATGACAATCTGAAGGGTGCTATGATCAAGAGCTTTGATTGCTACCACTGTTCACTGTGTGGTTCCACCTATGATTGCGATGAGATCATCTATGTCTGTCCCAAAGACGGTGGCAACCTGGATGTGCTGTTGGATTATGAAGGCATCCGGCGAAAATACAGCGTCGAGGATATTAACTGCCGTTCGGAACCTTCACTCTGGCGTTATTTACCATTGCTTCCAGTTTCCGACCCGGGCGGCGAAGGTACCCCATTGCGCTCGGCTGGATGGACACCTGTCTACTCACCGGACCTGCTGGCAGAAGAGCTGGGTGTTCGCTACCTGTGGATAAAAGATGAGGGGCGAAATCCAACAGCGTCTTTCAAAGATCGCGCCAGTGCGGTGGTTGTGGCACGTGCCCGGCAGGAAAATGCAAAAGTGGTTGTGACTGCTTCCACCGGCAACGCAGGCGCGGCACTTGCTGGGATGGCGGCAGCCATCGGTCAAAAGGCAGTGATATTTGCCCCGCGCACGGCTCCCCCAGCTAAAGTTGCTCAGCTTCTGGTCTATGGGGCGCAAGTGATCCTGGTGGATGGAAATTACGATCAGGCATTTGAGTTGACCATCCAGGCATCCACGGAATTCGGTTGGTATTGTCGAAACACCGGATACAACCCTTTCACTGCTGAAGGAAAAAAGACTGCTGCATTTGAGATATGGGAAAATGTCCTGCTGGGATTGGAAAGTAACCAACCCTTGAATGTGTTTGTTTCGGTAGGAGACGGCAACATCATCTCTGGCTTGCATAAAGGATTTAAGGATCTGCAGAAACTTGGTTGGTTGGAAACCATGCCTCACTTATACGGAGTCCAATCCGAAGGATCCTCTGCAGTGGCAAATGCTTTTTTTGCCAAAACAGAACAAATCCAACCGGTGAAGGCCAATACGATTGCTGATAGTATCTCTGTGGACCTGCCGCGCGATGGCGTAAGGGCAGTACGTGCGGCAGTCCAGACGGGTGGGGCCTATCTGACAGTCAAGGATGAAGAAATCCTCCGTGCAATTGCTGACCTTGGCCGGGTGGGAATCTTTGCTGAACCGGCGGGGGCGACTTCTTATGCCGGTCTGGTCAAGGCGATAAAACAAGGATTGGTAAATCCAGATCACCCGATTCTGGTGCTCAACACAGGCAGTGGATTAAAGGATATTCGTGCGGCTATGCAAGCTGTCCAACCAGCGCCAATCATTGAACCTACCCTGACCGCTTTGAAGAAACACCTGGGAGTGTAATATTCAAATGCCTCCTACCTACTCCATCATTGCACCTGTTTTTAATGAAAAAGACTCGTTAACCGAACTACACCGGCGCGTCGCTGAGGTCATGGATTCAACTGGTGAACCTTGGGAATTGATCCTGGTTGACGATGGATCTTCTGATAGCTCGACCGAAATGATCCGCCAACTTGCCATGCAAGACTCGCGGGTGCGTCCGGTCATCTTCGCCCGTAACTTTGGTCACCAGATTGCTGTTACAGCTGGACTAGATTATAGCCGAGGGAAAGCGGTCACAATCATCGACGCTGACTTACAGGACCCCCCCGAGGTAATTCTGGATATGATTCAGAAGTGGAAGGAAGGATACCAGGTAGTCTATGCTGTGCGTGCAGAACGAGAAGGCGAAAGTTGGTTTAAATTATTTACGGCTTCCATTTTTTATCGCCTGATCTACCGGATTACCGATGTAAAGATACCTCTGGATACCGGTGATTTCCGATTACTCGATCGCCAAGTAGTCGATGTAATGAAACAGATGCGGGAGCGCCATCGCTTTTTACGCGGTATGTCATCCTGGGTTGGTTTCCGCCAAACTGGAGTAAATTACCGCAGAGCTGCACGATTCGCCGGTGAAACCAAATATCCTTTCCGCAAGATGTTCAAGCTGGCGCTTAACGCGATTACCGGTTTTTCTTATTTTCCCCTGCAGGTTGCAACTTATTTGGGGTTCATATCTGCTGGTATCAGTATTCTGGTCATACCGGTAGTGATCATCATGCGGGCATTTTTCAAGGAAGCCTTCCTGGGTCAAGCCTCTACACTGATTGCAGTGCTCTTCCTTGGAGGAGTGCAGCTGATCTCTCTCGGGATCCTAGGAGAGTACATCGGTCGAATCTACGACGAAGTCAAAGGCCGACCGTTGTATATTGTACGTGAGGGGCCAAAAGATGAATTAACCAAAGAAAAAGAGAAGGAATACCACAATGGCAAAGATTGACTTAACCATTTTTCCCGATCGTCTGAACCGGGCAGTCCATCGCGCCCGAGAACGCAATATTATTATCCCGACTTTCGCCCAGCAGAGGAATCCATCCCTCATTTCAGCACGCATCAAGGGGCAGCTTAAAGAAACAGGATTATGGGATCTGGCTCCCCAGAACCTATTCCGCATTACATGGAAGAATGAACCGGTGCCATCCGGCGGCGGTTACGATAAGGTCAACTATATCGAGTTTCCCTCTAGCCTGACTGGTGTACCGGCCCGTATCATTGCATTGATCGGAAAATGGTTCCCCACTGGTGCTCATAAAGTTGGAGCGGCTTTTGGTTGCCTGGTTCCGCGCCTGGTCTCCGGTCAATTTGATCCGACCAGCCAGAAAGCAGTCTGGCCTTCAACGGGGAATTACTGCCGTGGCGGTGCATACGATTCCGCTTTATTGGGCTGCAAATCCATTGCCATCTTGCCCGAAGGGATGAGCAAGGAACGCTTTGAGTGGCTCTCCAGGGTCGCCGGAGAAGTGATTGCTACCCCGGGCAGTGAATCGAATGTAAAGGAAATCTTTGATAAATGCTGGGAATTGCGCCGTTCTGGTGAAGACTTGATGATCTTTAACCAATTTGAGGAATTTGGCAACTATCTGTGGCATTACGAGATTACCGGTCATGCTATGGAGGAAGTCCTGCAGTCCGAATTGGGCTCCAAGGGTAATTATCGCGGTGTTGCACTGACCACGGGTTCTGCTGGAACGATCGGCTGTGGAGATTACATGAAGCAGGTCTTTCCCAACAGCAAAATCATTGCCAGCGAAGCCCTGCAGTGCCCAACCCTGCTGGAGAATGGCTTTGGGTCTCATCGCATCGAAGGAATCGGAGATAAGCACGTTCCCTGGATTCACAACATCAGAAATACTGACCTGGTGGTGGCAATCGATGACAACTCGGTGGTGAATATTATGCGCCTGTTTAATGAAGCCGAGGGCCGCCAGTATCTGGTGCATAAAGGGATATCGCCGGCTTTAGTCTCAAGGTTAGATTTACTCGGTTTTTCCGGCATTGCCAATCTGCTTTCGGCAATCAAGTTTGCGAAATACTATGAATTAGGCGCAGAAGATATTGTATTGACTGTGCTGACCGACTCAATGGAGCTATACGGCACTCGGATTCAAGAATACCGACAGCAATTCGGGGAGTTCACTGCCTTTGATGCAGCCGAAACCTTTGCGCGCGATTTACACGGTGAGACGACCGACCACCTGATCGAACTGACCTATACCAGTCGTAAACGAATCCATAATCTCAAGTATTACACCTGGGTCGAACAACAGGGGAAGACTTTGGATGAAATTCAGGCTCAATGGTATGATCCTGATTACTGGACGGATATTCAGAGCCAGGTGCCAGAGATCGATGCCCTGATCGGAGAATTTAACCAGCGAGTTGGGTTGGAAAAAGATTAACAGCAGCGCCTCAATCCATCGCCGCGGCCTACGTGCCGCGGCCGCCTTAAATTTCTTTATCTTTGCGGTGTACGGAATTTCAGGTACGTACATCAATGTTTATTATCAGAGCATTGGCCAATCTGGCATCCACATTGGCCTGATCAACACCATTTCACCATTGGTTGGAATTTTTGCCGGAGCAATTTGGGGAATCCTCAATGACCGCCTGGGAAAAGCGCGCCGTCTTCTAGCGATTGCCTGCCTGGGTTCAACCATGTTTTTCCTTGCCCTTTCTTCGGTTAAAAATTTTTATTGGATCCTGCTGGTGGTCGCCGGCCTGGCCTTATTCGGCAGCCCGGTCACTGCCTTAATTGATAACGCGACATTAGATTTATTGGGAGAGCACCACGATCGCTATGGTCGTATTCGGATCTGGGGTTCAGTAGGTTTTATTGTTACTGCTTGGGGATTCGGTTGGATCATCCAGGGCTTTGGTTTGCGATGGATGTTCGCCGGCTATGCAGCCATGCAGATGGGTTTCCTGCTCGCCACAATCGGTCTGCCAGACCAGCGCGTTCGCTTAAGCGGTTCGGTATGGGCAGGGCTGGGCCGCCTGACGCGACAACCAGATTGGATGATCCTTATGGCCACCGTATTCTTGGTCTGGGTTGCTGGAAATGGCGCATTCGTCTTCTTGAATATCTACCTGGTAACCTTAGGAGCAGGTGGCCTGTTGATAGGCATTGCCAGCGGGATCGCTGCCCTCGCCGAAATTCCTATCATGTTCTTTGGCGGTACACTCATCCGCCGTCTGGGCCCCTCCAGAATGCTCATTCTGAGCTGTTTACTCTATGCCCTGCGGATGTTTCTATATTGGGTGATGCCTTCAGCCAGTTGGGCCCCCTGGATTGCTCCTTTCAGTGGCTTTTCCTTCGCTCCATTTTGGATCGCCAGTGTGGCGCTGGCGAATGAACTGGCTCCTGATGATCTGAAAGCCACCGCCCAGGGTCTGCTCAATTCGACAATGTACCTTGCCAGCATGCTGAGCGGAATCCTGAATGGTTACCTGTACGATCATCTCGGACCTTCGACCATGTTCCTGGTTCTGGCATGTATATCACTGGCTGCGACCGGGTTATATGTCATCGGAAAGCGGTGGAAAGCTAAAAAATCCCCAATTGAATTTGCTGATTGAATAAAAAAATTACGGACCCTTTCATCTAGGTCCGTAGTTTCATTTATTGTTTCAAGGAATGGTTAATGGTTGCTTTTTCCCCCGATAATCATCACTTCTACCTGTGACCCTTTGTCATCTACCCATACATGGAAAGGTTCATCAGCAGTGATTGATTTTTCCATCTCACGTAGCATCTCACCCAGGCCTTTTTCCCGAATTTCGGGGGGCAGCCACTTTTTTCCAAACGTTTCTAAGAACCAGGCCACAAGACCTAAAGGTAAAGGCAAACTGATAGAGACGCGCGACGAGTTTTTCTCGCTATCTTCCCGGACTCGCACATGAAGCCAGCGTGCTGTGCGAGTGTACCAGGAAGCTACCAGAATCAGAAGGCCTGCTATAAAGGGAAACCACGAAAGCCAAAATCCCCATCCGAATCCAGCAAATCTGTACCCCAGGTACATCCAGTAAGCTGAAAGGATCGTGAGCAGCACACCGACAGCGAATGGATAGACCCACCAACGTCGCCAGCGAGCAATCCGTCGTTGGACTTCTTCATCGCTGCCGGGATCACGAACCACCTCGGCTGGTACGCGGTCAGCCATCGGTTGCTGTACAACCGGAAGGGGCACTTGATCTACAGGTTGTGCGGTAACCTCAGGAACGGGTTGTGGAGATAAAACGGACATTCGCTGCGGTGAGGTCAGGTCCGTTTCCCCAACCACTCTCTCAGTGAACCCCTCATTCTCAATTTCATCTAACTCGGCCAACAAACGAGAACCATCTTCAATCGAGAGTTCTCCGCGTTCTACTCGTTGCAATATTGATAGTCGCATTTCCTTGATAGACATGATCCCTCCCGGTCAATCCGAACCGTACTTCCCCTCCAGCGCTTCCAATAACTTTTCTGCCTCGTCAACGGTAATCTTCTTTTGCTGCAACATGCTCAAAATAGTAACCCGTTCTTCCTCGCTGATCCGCGAAGTTCTCTCAGGGTTATCAACACCCGTTTCAACAGGTGGAACTGGCTCAACTTTGGGCGCTGCAGGGGCAGGTGGAGCAGGGGGTATACCATCCGTCCAACCGCTGGTGGCTTGCTCAACAGCCTGTCTGGCTTGTTGCTCTGCTTGCTGAATAGCCTGTTGTACCTGTTGCCCTGCCTGGCGGACAGCCTGATTGACCTGTTGTTGAATTTCCTCGGACAAACGGGCCGCATGCCCGGCGAACCATTGGGTTTTCTCTGGTCCATGATGCCAGCGGTGTTTGTGTTGAGCAAAGCCTTTGCCAATCTCTTCTTCCGTTTGATCACTCACCCGCACATCACCACCAGCGGAGATCGTGATCTTCGTTCCGCCTTGACCGATCACGCGCGTAAAGTTACCCTGTTCAATCAGCTCAGATTGCCCAGCCAGTTCCAATGAAATATCCTGCGAACCGGCATGAATCTCAAGCTGGGCTCCGGCCTCCTTGGGTAAATAGAGATTCACATCCCCACCCGCTTTCAGTCGCAACTCTCCACCGGTGGTGGAACCCAATTGCACCGTCAGGTCACCGCCAGCCCGCACGTTTCCTTCTGCCGTACCAACCTGCAACTCTACATCGCCACCGACGTTTTCTACGGATGCGCTCTGGGTATCTCCGACACTCAAGTCTCCACCCACGTTGCCCACTTTAAGCTGACTGAGGTCACGGCCTGTAAAGTCACCACCCACGTTACCAACCTGAACTGACTGGGCTTGCTGAACATCCAGGTCACCACCTATATGCCCAATATTGACTCCCTTAGAGTGTTGCACATTCAAGTCAGCTCCAACCGTTCCAATTGCTAAGTCGCCAGCTAGATCGGTAAAATCCGCATCACCGCCGATGACACTCACCGAGATGGCCCCTGCATGATTCACCTGCAGGTCACCACCGATACGATCGATCTCTGCTATCCCGGTCACCCCGTCAATCTGAGCATCTCCGCCAGCTAGCTTGATTTTCACTGTACTTGTGGCTGGCACCTGAATTTCGGCATCGTCACCACAAGAAATCATCAGATTTTGCTCTTCCTGTTGCACCCGTGTTTTGTCAGGATTCGATTGTACACTGACCTCCGGTCGGTCCCAACCCCTCACTTCCAGGTCCTTGTCCGTTCGGATTACAATTGTCGTCCCTTCACTAATTGGATAATTCTGCTGTTCCATCTTGACTTAACTCCTTTAGCTCAAGTCGTCCAGGTAAGTCCCTGGCTTTCGAACCTACCTGGTCACCCAAAGAATCATAAACAATGTTTCGCTATTATAAATACATCATAGCACAAACTTTTAAATTGTCAAGATGCAATTAAACATTCTTGAATACTTTCTGAATATTCTTTTGGATTTCTCAAGACTGTTTTAAGTTTTCCCCCAACCTGAACAGTCACTCAATGAATACCTCTATTTTATCACTTTTTTTGCTTTTGTCTATCCATCAATGCACCTGAGAAATCAATCCAAATGGAAAATGATAGATCCTTCAGAAGTAAAGTCGGTAATCAATCTTCTTGTTCCTTCGCCTCATCCCAATATACATCCATCTCTTCCAATGTCATCTCGTGTAAATCTCGACCATCCTGTTGAGCGCGCTGCTCAACATAAGCAAACCTCTGGCGGAAGCGCTGTATTGTACTTCGCAGGGCACTTTCAGCATCTACTTGATACCAGCGGACCAGGTTAACCGCCGCAAATAGCAGGTCACCCAGCTCAGCCTCCCGTTCTGTATCAGGTGCTCTTAATACCTCTTGCAGTTCCTCGTTCACTTTTTCAATCACACCTTGTATCTCCCGCCAATCAAACCCAACCCGCGCGGCTCGTTCCTGCACCTGTTGGGCCTGCGCCAGCGCCGGCAGAGCCAGTGGGACACCATCTAGTAACCCCTTGACCGCCTCCTGGCCATTATTCTGCCGTTCGGTTGCCTTGATCCTCTCCCAATTGGTCAGTACCCCTGAGACACCATCCACCTTCACTTCACCAAAAACGTGTGGATGACGACGGATGATCTTGCGACTGATTCCCTGGATCACATCCGCCATTGTAAATTCACCATATTCACCAGCAATCTGAGCATGGAGCACCACCTGTAGGAGCAGGTCACCAAACTCCTCTCGCATAGCCGCTGGATTCTCTGCATCCAGGGCGGTTAACACTTCATAGGTTTCTTCCAAAAGATGGGGGCGTAACGATGCATGAGTCTGCTCTCTGTCCCATGGGCAGCCATCCGGAGCGCGCAGCGCAGCGATGATATGCTGGAACCGTTCAAACGAGGTATTTGCTTCCAAGGGTGAAACGAATAAGGAAGTCAAAAGGCCAATATGAGGGCTGCGATCGATCTCATATAACTTCAGGCTCTCCACTTTCTGTTGGGCTGTCCCTGCGCCATGCACCAGTTGGACAGGATGATCGTCCGGATAGACAGAATTCAGGGTGGTTTTTACCTCTGCTGCAACCTGTCGTGAGTAAACTTGAGCCACCAGAGCTGGAAAATCGGGTGGAAAAGGTGGGTGATGCAAAGCTGTTAACTCCAGAGCATCCACAAGCGCTTCCAGGGGCAATGGGTCGATACCCAATGCCGTCCAGGTTGGTTCAAGAAAGCTCAATCCCTCGATCACACGGACTGGCACTCCCTCTTCTCTGGCTTTGCGAGCAATAACTGGGCTGGTCGCTTCTGCTACAAAAGGGTGACCTGGAACTGCATAAGTCACCCCTTGTGGTCTTTCCCCCAGCTTTAATACCTCTTCGATAATTTGCTCGTAAACCTCATCGAAACTTTCACTTCGCTCATATAAATCATCAAAAGAATGGATGATCAACCCCGGCGGAAAACCTTGGATTGTCGGATGTTGACGTGTGCGTAAATAGATCTCGGGGATCGTTTGTATCCATTCCCAGGCCTGAAGGGTGAGTAAACCTGGGTCGCCCGGTCCCAAACCCAAGATTGTGATTCCTCGGTGCAGCTTTTCCATAAATCCAACCTTTTCTGGAAAAGGGCATGTTTGCAATGCTCAACCTGCAAACATGTCCCAGATGACAGGGTGCAAACCTCCCTCAGCCTGATTTACCAGGCGGAGGGAGGTGATTATCCCAATGCTCAAAAGTGACGTAAACTGCTGTGAATGGTTTAACGCTTGGTATAGGTTGGGGCTTTGCGAGCGCGCTTGAGTCCTGGCTTTTTCCGCTCTTTAATACGCGGATCGCGCGTCAGGTAACCACCTTTACGGAGTTGCGAAACCAGATCAGGGGCCATCTTCACCAACGCTCGAGCCAATCCCAGTTTTACTGCATCTGCCTGACCAGTTACACCACCACCAGCCACCTTGACCGAAATGTCGTACCCTCCCCGTTCATAGCCAACTGCCTGGAAGGTACCCAGGATGCTCTCAGCATCACCAACCCGAGTAAAATATTCTTCAAGGGTTTTCTCATTAACACTAAAACTACCCGACCCGCTCATGACTCGCACACGAGCCGTGCTTTCCTTACGGCGACCAACACCCTCAAAATACTGAACAGCCATATTTCCTCTGCTCCTTTATCCAACCGGCTTCGGGTTCTGAGCAATATGCGGATGCTCATTCCCGGTATAAATCTTCAACCGTTTGATCAACTGGCGGCCCACCTTGTTATGGGGAAGCATACCCCAAACCGCCCGGCGGATGACCCGCTCCGGGAATCTCACCATCATATCGCGTAGATTCATCGAGCTAATACCGCTCGGGTAGCCAGAAACCCAGTGATACATCTTGGTAGTCAATCGTTTGGGCGTAAAACTCAAGCGGCTGGCATTGATCACAACCACATAGTCGCCCATATCCACCCCTGGGGTATAGGTAGGCTTATGCTTTCCCATCAGGTAGCTGGCAATCTCAGTCGCTAACCGACCCAGGTTCTGATCATTAGCATCCACCACCACCCAAGCAGGTTCTGTTTTTCCTTTAACCACATACGTCTTTTCCACAGTCACCTTCTCCACTTACACTAAAGGGTCTTAATTTTTTACACGTTGCCGTTACTACTCTCTATTCGCTTTTATCAACCATACAGTACTTCGCTCAGTACCAAACCGTGAGCAGGCGCCAATCCGGGGGGTTGTGGTTGAGCTTTCACCACTCCCATTTCGAATTCATCCAGATTCAGTCGCCTTTGACCCACTAAAGCCTGCAGGAAAACCATCCTGCGCACCATATGGTATAGAAAGGCATTCGCGGCCACTTCAAACCTCAAACCCTGGGCATGCTCATCCCAAACAGCTCGGTATATCGTCCGGTTGGTGGTACCCTTAGGTCTGACGGGAGCGCCAAACGCTGAAAAATCATGCGTCCCGCAAAGCAATTGAGCCGCCTTTTCAAGCAAATCCCTTTCCACCGGTGGCCATACTCTCCAGGCATATCGTTCTAAGAGCGGATTGCGTTCCTCCTGGCAGTAGATCGAATACTGGTAACTTCGCTGCCGGGCATGATAGCGCGGGTGAAAATCTACTGTCACCTCAACCACTTTCCAGGCCGAAATATCCAGGGGAAGGTTGGAATTGAGCGCTCGTAAAAGCGCCTCTCGGCCATGCACCCACTCCAGATCAAAGGCAATCACTTGCCCAGAAGCATGCACTCCGCTGTCAGTCCGTCCAGCAGCCAGGATTCTATCTCCCTGCCAACCAAGCCTGGATAATGCGGCTTCTACTTCCGCCTGAACGGTGCGCTTGTTTCCCTGGCGCTGAAAGCCCTTAAAAAGCGTGCCATCGTAGGCAAGAATAACTTGGTAACGTGCCATACCTGAAAGCCAGCCGAAAGCCCAGATCCACTTAGGTTTCGAGAAAGGATCCGGCTTCCAGGATCGAAAAATTATTCCTCGACTAGTTCCATTAACACCATCTCGGCAGCATCGCCAAGACGAGGTCCTAGTTTAAAGATACGTGTGTAGCCGCCATTGCGCTTGCTATAGCGCGGGCCGATATCATCAAAAAGCTTCTTAACCACTTCCACATCGCCCAGGCGGGCGGCTGCCTGCCGGCGAGCATTGACCTTCAACGCGACATCCTCTTCACTGCTGCTGTTGCGAGCCAGGGTGATCAAACGTTCTACATCTCCTCGGATGGCCAACGCCTTAGCGCGGGTGGTTTGGATGCGTTCATGGGTTAAAAATTGACACATCAAGGTACGCCGCAACAAGGTGCGATGTCCTTTACTTCGATTGAGTTTATATCCAGCAACTCGGTGTCGCATCTGTGCTTACTCCGCAATGGATTCTTTAGGCAGGAAGCCTTTTTCCTGCATTTTCAGGCGCAGTTCATCCAGGCTCTTTTCTCCAAAGTTGCGAATGGACATGACCGCCTCATCGCCCTTCTCGAGCAATTCCAGGACATCGCCTACGGTGGTTATGCCAGTACGCTTGAGCGAGTTGAACACACGCACGGATAGATCAAGATTTTCAATCGGCGTTTCTGCCGCTTCGCTGGTCAGGCGGCTGCCAGAGGCTTCCCTCTCTACGCCGACCAACAATGTCTCCTCACTGATACCCGAGATGAACCTCAGGTGATCAATCAGGATCTTAGAAGCTGTGCCTAACGCTTTCTCCGGAGTCAGGGTGCCGTCTGTCCAGATTTCAAGCGTCAGTCGATCATAATTTGTACTTTGCCCCAACCGGGCAGAACCTACGTTCCAACTCACCCGTTTCACAGGACTGAAGATGGCATCGACTGGCAATTCACCGATCGGTAAACGCCCAGTGCGTTCACCAGAGGGCGAATAACCATGCCCTCGTTCTACAACAAAATCTAGGTCCAGGTTAGCTTTTGGGTCATCGACTGTAAAGAGCAATAACTCTGGGTTGACAATCTCCACCTCAGCCGGGATTTGTATATCCGCCGCGGTGATTTCACCTGCGCCACGTACTTCCAGATGAAGGTGCGCACTGGAGACATCGTGTAAAAGCAAGCGTAATTGCTTGATCTGCAGCATCACTTGTATGACATCTTCCAGCACACCTGGGATATCGCTGAACTCGTGAAGCACATCCGAGATACGAACGGATGTCACCGCTGCTCCCTCCAAAGAGGAAAGCAACACGCGCCGTAAGGCATTTCCAAGCGTGACCCCGTATCCCCGTTCCAACGGGCTGATCACGAACTTACCATAGTTGCGCGCTTCAGCTTCTCGCTCAACTTTCGGTGTTACCATATTACTTAATGCAGTCACTTTGCACCCCTTTCCGGCACACCCTGTAAAACCGCGCACCGGACTTCTGGTGGTTAGCGTGAATAGTACTCAACAATAGCCTGTTCGTTCAGGCTGCCTTCGATTTCGGAGCGCTCCGGAAGGCGCAATACACGTCCACTCAATGATCGGACGTCTCGATCGAGCCAAAGGGCGCAGTTGCGTTTTTCGGCCAACTCTGGCAACTCTTTGAAATAGGTCAAACTCCGCGAGCCTTCGTGAACAGTAACCACGTCCCCAGCCCTTAGAAGCATGGAAGGGATATTCGCGCGGTGACCATTCACGTAAAAGTGACCATGGTTGACAAGCTGCCGCGCTTGCATGCGGTTTTCTGCCATTCCCAGGCGGTAGACCACATTATCTAACCGCAATTCAAGCGTTCGGAGCAAGTTCAAACCAGTCATGCCACGCGTACGCAGCGCTACACCAAAGTAACGACGAAACTGTCGTTCCAGGATTCCATACAGTCGGCGCGCCTTCTGCTTGGACCGCAATTGGCGTGCATAATCTGATTCGCGCTCGCTGCGAGTTTGACCGCCTCGACCATGCTCACCAGGGGCATACCCACGCTTCTCAAAGGCACACTTTGGGCTAAAACAGCGGGAGCCCTTAAGGAACAATTTTTCACCTTCTCGCCGGCATAGTTTACAAACCGGACCCATATACTTCGCCATAGATTTCCTCTCTCAATTACACGCGGCGTTTTTTCGGAGGCCGGCAGCCATTATGCGGCACCGGCGTCACATCTGAGATGGAGTGTACCTTTACTCCAGCGGCCTGTACAGCCCGGATGGCCGATTCGCGGCCCGGGCCAGGCCCCTTTACAATCATATCCACTTCCTGGATGCCCATGGACAGAGCTGTTTTCATCGCCTGCTCGGCTGCCAGGCGTGCCGCAAAAGGAGTGCTTTTGCGTGAGCCTTTGAAGCCTGCTGACCCGGAGCTACCCCAGCAGACGGTGTTTCCCTGCTGGTCGGTCACAGTCACAATGGTATTGTTGAAAGATGCATAGATATGCACCTTTGCAGAAGATAGAGTACGCTTCACCTTGCGCGCCGTCGTTGAGCGGCGCGACGTTCGTACATTTTGAGCCATATTTCCTCGCTACATACCTCTCTATTTGAAGTCCTGTTATGAGCTTCCCATCTACCGCATCCAGGCCAGGCAGCCGCGGGGTTGAGGAACCCCACCTGACCAGACCAAGCAAATGAGTTACTTCTTCGCAGCTCCACGGCGGCGGCCGCGACCAGCTACAGTCTTCTTTGGACCTTTGCGCGTGCGAGAATTCGTTCGCGTGCGCTGACCATGTACCGGTAAGTTACGACGGTGCCGTAACCCTCGATAGCAGCCAATCTCAACCAGCCGCTTGATATTCATCTGCACCTCGCGGCGCAGATCACCTTCGACCTTATAACTCTTGCCGATATAATCGCGCAGGGCACTTACATCACTTTCGGTCAGGTCTTTAACCCGTGTATCCGGATTCACACTCGTCGCCTTCATGATCTGAGTGGCGCGCGTCGGCCCGATCCCATAGATATAGGTTAGTGCTACTTCTATACGTTTATTGCGTGGAAGATCAACACCTTCAATTCTAGCCATGGTTTACTACCCCTGTCGCTGTTTATGCTTTGGGTTATCGCAGATTACATATAACTTACCACTGCGTTTGACAATCTTACACTTGTTACATCTCTTGCGGATGGATGGTGAAACTCTCATCACGAACTCCTTCAAATAAATGCTTTTACCAATCTCGGACAGCCAAAATTTGAATTATACCTGCTCTCGACGCATATGTCCAGCAATCTGCCCCGGCGAAGTTCCATCGGCCAGTTGGGTAAGAATCAGAGGCCCATTTTCCGTGATTGCCACTGAATGCTCAAAATGAGCCGTGAGTGAGTGATCAGTTGAAACTACCGTCCATTCATCTGGCAATACTCTTGTCTCTGAAGTGCCTACTAATACCATTGGCTCCAAAGCGATCGTCATACCGCTGCGCAGCAGCATCCCTCGACCTGCTGGACCATAATTCGGAACCTGGGGACCTTCGTGCATCTGACGGCCTACCCCGTGGCCGGTATATACCCTGGTCACATAAAAACCATTCGACTCAACCAGGTTTTGTATAGCAAAGGAAACATCACCCACTCGGTTACCCGGCACCATCTTGGCGATCCCGGAATACAATGCCTGTTCGGTTACTTCGAGTAGCTTACGAGCGACAGCGGAAATTTCTCCAACTCCAGCAGTAAAAGCCGAATCGGCGACAAAACCCTCGAAGACCGTCCCGCAATCAAAGGACACGATATCCCCTTCCTTCAACTTACGTTTGCCTGGGATGCCATGCACCAGCTCGTCATTCAAACTGATGCAGGTACTGGCGGGATATGGATAGGGACCCGGGTAATTTTTAAATGGAGAATAAACTCCATGCTTCTTGAGAACTTCTTCCACCGCTGCGTTGAGATCGGCTGTTGTCACACCTGGCTTAATTAATTGGAATGCTGCCATCAACGCTTCGGCATTGATCAATCCTGCCTGGCGCATAATGGCAATTTCTTCAGAGGTCTTAATCGTGATCTGGCGATCCCAGGACATCTTCAGCTCTTCTTCACCGCTTTTAATAGTTGCTCGGTTACCTTTTCGATCGGTTGTGTGCCATCGATCTCCACCAACAGACCGTTCTGGCGATAGTAATCGATCAACGGAGAGGTTTGCTGCATATAGACACGGATACGGTTTTCGACAGTCGCTGGCTGGTCATCTTCCCGCTGATATAGCTCAGAGCCGTCCACATCGCAAACACCTGCCACCTTGGGAGGATTATATTTGATGTGGTAAACGTGACCTTGGGAACGACAGGTCCAACGACCGCCTAAACGGGTAATCAACTCTTCCGCTGGGACAGAAATATATGGCACACATTCCACTTTATTGCCATTTGCAGCCAACATCTCTGCCAGGGCTTGAGCCTGCGCCGGGGTGCGTGGAAATCCGTCTAACAATGCTCCTGCAACGCAATCGGGTCGGCTTAACCGATCACGGATCATCCCAATGGTCACATCATCTGGAACAAGCTCGCCTCGATTCATATACTGTTGGGCAAGCTTACCTAATTCCGTTTGAGCCTTCAGGTTCT
>Ga0315268_10000152_pt1 | contig 80977 bp, 66 predicted proteins | sample C1_top_MG_FD_204535 | JGI IMG/M metagenome (GOLD analysis project Ga0315268, IMG submission 204535) | Sediment microbial communities from Yellowstone Lake, YNP, Wyoming, USA - C1_top | ecosystem: Environmental > Aquatic > Freshwater > Lake > Sediment | place: USA: Wyoming | collected 2017-08-01
CTCGGGAAGTGCCTGAGCTGGTGGAAAGGGCGTTCAGGCGTTGGCGGACTTCCACCAGGTCCAGTCCGGTAGCTGCAGCTGCTCGGGAGCATTCAGGGCAGAAGCAGGCCAGCCAGCGCCCCGGATCCATAGCCGGAGAGGGGAAGCGGATGCGGTCCAGGAACACACCCTGGTAAAGCCCACCTTTCAGGCATTGCGCAAGATGCTCCAGAACCTTCTCCTGAACCGCCGGCCGGTTGGGGCAGACAAAGGTAAATTCCGGCATACCGCGAAAGCCCGGCACCACTTCCCCACCGAGTCCTACGGTCTGCCATTCCCGGCGTGGGATGAAGCTGCCGTCACCGGTCAGCAGCGGGTGCCAGCGGTAAAGCTGAGCCCCGGAGCGGGCAACCTCCTCGGCACAAGCGCTTACCAGCGGCTGTGGCAGGTCCCAACCCAAGAGGACCATCTCGATCGGCAGACGTGCAAACGCGGCGCGTAATCTCTGGCGCGCCACGGCTGGCGTAATCTTTGCCACCCCAGGTCCGGGTTCCAGGTATTGCACGGCAATAATCGGTCGCATAAGCACCTCCTTTACACACCCTTATAATTTATCATAGATCATGACCCTGGCAAACCATCCGCCAGCCCTTCTGGGCCTATGCTATAATCATCCGCAACACGGAGAGGTTTTCCCATGGCCCAGGATTTACGAGTGTTGCTCAACGGTTTCCTAAATCCATGAAAATAAAACTTGCATACATCGGCGGCGGGAGCCTGTTTGTCCCCTCGATCATCAACGGCATTGGCGAGATCCAGCGCATCAGCCCGGTTCCTTTTGAAGTTGAGTTGGTGCTCTACGACCTCCTGCCACAAAAAGCCGAACGGATGCGCACCTATGCCGGGATCGTCCAGCGGGCCTGGGATATCCCACTCTGGGCCGTTTCCGCAGGCAGCCGCGCCGAAGTGCTGGAAGGGGCCGATGTGGTGATCGTCTCAGTCTGGTTGGAAGATGCCCACCAGCGCATCGACCAGTTGTGGGATCAGCTCGGGTTCCGAATGCCCGAGGAAGGCCCTGGGGTGGCTGCCTGGGCTGCAGCCTGCGCCCCCTGGACTCTGGAGGTGGCGGCCGAGATGCGCCAGCGCTGCCCGGAGGCGCTCTTCTTGACCCTGATGAATCCCACCGACGTGCTGGCCGGCTGGGCGAATTTGGCGGGCGGGGTGCGCACCGCCGGGCTGTGCGTCGAGGTAGATGGGCTGCGCGGTGCCCTGGCCTATTACTTTGGGGTGCTTTTTGAGCATATTGAGCTGGTGCATGCCGGTGTCAACCACGATGGCTGGGTGCTGGGTTTACAGGTGGAAGGCCAGGATGGCTACCAGCTCTGGCGGAAGCGCTGGAAGGAATTGGAAGCCAATCCTGATTATCATCCAGGAAACCGCGGCATCCCCGCCATCCAAGCCTTGACCGGTCATCTACGCAGCTCGGGCTACCACAACTGGCCGCTGCAGATCGAGGAAACTCCCCAGGAGACTGCTCTGTGGAAAAGCTGGCGCGGCAAGCGGCAGTTATATCTTTCTGCCCTGGATGAAGCTCTTCAGGCAGGCCAACCGATCAGCGACCCGCCCGGCATTCACCCCGAACGCTCGCGCTTAAACTACCCTTATACCGGCCGGACAGTCGGAAAACTGGCCCAGAGCATCGCCACCGGGCTGGCCAATGTCATTCCGCTGCAAATTCCAAATGCCGGAGCAGTGGCCAACTTTCCCCCGGACGCGATTGTCGAGGTTCCAACCCTGGTGCATAACAGCACTTTGCACGGCATGGCAGTCGGTGAGTTGCCTGAATGGCTGGGTGGGGTCACTCGCCTGCAGGCCATCCAGCGCCGGCTGATCATCGATTACCTGCTCGACCGGCATCCAGCGACCCTCCAGCACGCCCTGGCAGTTTTACCGGTATTTACTACAGTTCAGCAGATGAAGCGCTACGCCGAAGCGGTTCATCTGCTTTACACTTCCCCTTGATCTTTTCTGGATTCCGATCTCCTGGTGGAGAAGGGTGAGAGATGAGATGAGAGCAATTCTTGGGAGGAACGAATGGCTGACCTCTGCCTGGTAGGATACACCTACCGCGGTTACGAGATGGAACACGCCCTGCAGTGGGGAGGTTCCTACGGTTTCAACGGGATTGAGCTACGCGATTTCAACGATATCGATCTATCCACTCCCTCGGGTGTAGAAAAAGCACTTAAAAAAGCTGTCCAGCGCGCCCGTATCAACAGCATGCTCCTCTATAGCCTGTACTACGCACCCTTGCCAATTTCGCGCCAGGCCGAGCGGGTGGCGGAGGAGCGGGCTTTCCTCAAAGTGATCACCTTGCTGGGGGAACATCATGTGCCGATCCTGCATACCCGCCTCAGCCTGTACCAGACGGGGGAGAAAAAAGAAGTGCTATCGACCGTTGCCCTCCCAGAGGACTACATGCTGGTGCAACAGGCGCTGGAGCGGTTCCTGACAGTTGCCGAACAGGCCGGCGTGTATATTGCCCTGGAAGCCCACATGGGGACCCTGCACGACACATCCGCCGCCTTGCTGCGCATCCTCGCTGACAATCCATCGCCCTGGCTGGTTGCCAGCCTGGATTTTGCCAACCTTCTGATCGCCAACCCCTCTGAAGACTTACCAAGTGCCATCAGGACCTTTGGCTCGCGCATCGGCTACACCCACCTGAAGAACGTCAAGCTCCACCCCTGCGGCTATGATTGGAACATTCCTTTGCGTTGGGGAGATATCAACTACCTGCGTGTGCTGCAGACGCTGAAAGAGATCGGCTACCACGGACCCTTAGCCGTGGAATATTGTGGCACTGGCGATCCGGATGTCTTCGTGGAAGATGATGCTGAATATCTGCAGCATCTGGTGGAATTATTGGAAATGTAAGTGGGCTGATCGCTACTACTTCCAGACCTTGAACCGATCTCCCAGCAAGCGGATGATCTCATCGGCACTCGATTCGATAGGCTTATCAGTCACATCGATGACCGAAAAACCTCCCTGGCGGAATACCTGGCGGGCAAAGGCGAGTTCCTCTTCAATATGACCTGGGTCCGTGTAGTAAGAAGGCCCAGTCATCCCCAGGCGCTTTTGGCGTTGTTGACGAAAGAGCAGGAGCTGACCGGCTTCAACGCTTAATCCGAATATGCGCTGGCGATCCAATTGGAAAAGCCCATCCGGTAGCGTCATGCCCAGGAAGAGCGGAACGTTTGCCACTTTCCAACCCAGCACCGAAAGGTACAGGCTGAGGGGAGTCTTGCCAGAGCGCGATACCCCAATCAGCACCAGGTCAGCTGAAGGCCAATCCTCCGGTGCTTTACCATCGTCATGAACCATGGCAAATTCAATGGCCGAGACGCGCTCGTAGTACTGTTGGTTGAGCTTGCGATAGAGACCAGGCTGCCTCAGTGGCTGCCGCCCTAAGAGTTCGCTTAGCCGTCCAAGGAGATCGCCCATCAAATCAATGGCTACCACTCCCTGCTCACGCGCCAGTTCAACCAGGTGCTGACGCATCCCATCATCCACCAGGGTGTGGACGATCGTTCCCCCGCTTTCGAGCGCCCGCTGCACCACATCTTCGATCTGGTGAAGCTGGCGTACATTTCCTACGGTGAAAACCGGCACGCGCTGCTCAGGAAACTGCGCCAGGACGGTATAGACCAACTGCTCCCCGCTGGCGCCCACTCCACCCGAGACGATGTAGATGGGCGGCGGATTCTTCATAGAATGAGTACTGGTTGAATCAGAACGAGTATTGGTTGAATCAGACATCACTCACCTGCGGGGAAGCCACGAAATTAAGTCCTTTGCGTCGTTAGGTACTTTCGCTTATCGGGGCTCCTTCTATGAGTATAGCGCAGTTTGTGAGATCAAGAATGACGATTCGGGATATACTCAATCCTATGAAACCTCAAAACTTCGAAATCAAGAATCAGAAGATCCACCAGGCTTTCCTGGAAATGAAGCAGAAATATCCCGAGCGGTTGCAGGAGCGGTTGGCCTTTTCCTGGAGCAACTGGGGCTTCGGACTGGAAAGCCTGACCGAATCGGCGGCCCGCCTGCAGCGCGCCGGCCTTCGTTGGATTGAGCTTCAGGGCAATCACCACAGCCCCGATCTGGGCTACCAACCGGAGGAGGTACGCAGGGTGCTTACCGATTACGGGATTCAGGTTTCCGGGTTGTGCGGTATTTTCTCACCCAATAACGACCTATCCAGCAACAACCCCTACCAGCGCCAGGCAGCCATGGATTACATCCGCCGCGAGGTGGAGTTCGGGGCAGCGGTCGGTGCATACTACCTGATTGTGGTGCCGGGAGCAGTCGGGCGGACTCAACCTTACGATGGCAGCGAGTTCGAACGCAGCGCCGATTCGCTGCGCCGGGTGGCAGATGAGTTTTCCAAGCACGGCGTCCGGGCTGCCATCGAACCGATCCGCTCGGCTGAAGTCAGCCTGGTGCATACCGTCGCCGATGCCAAACGCTACATTATGGCGGTCAACCATCCCGGCATTACCCACATCAACGGCGATGTATTCCACATGCAGGCCGAGGAGGCGCACATCGGCGAGGCCATCCTGGAGGCCGGAGCGATGCTCACCAACCTGCACCTGGCCGACAGCAACCGTGGCGCGCTGGGAGAAGGCTCACTCGATCTCGATACAGTGATCAGGGCCCTGTATTTGATCGGCTTCAACCGACCAGGTTGCTTTGTCACCCCGGAACCTCTGGGGCCAGGCGGTGATCCCTACCCCGCCATGCACGGCCATCCCCAACCGACGGTGCTCGAACATCTGGTGCAGCAGACGGTGACCTACTTTCACCAGCGCGAGGAACAAGTATTGACCAGTAGTTAGGTTTCAAAGGAAAATCCAGCCATGTCTCAGTTCAACCTTGAAAACGAATCTCTTTCTCTACAATTCGACCACGAAACCGGCACACTGACAGGCTTGCAGTCCGTTGCCACCGGCTGGAAGATCCTCCACCGTCCTCACTTGGGGCTTTCCTTCCGGCTGCTTGTCCCGCTGCGGCCGAGCGCCGACTGGCATGATCCCGCCCCGCGCAATAACCCGGTGCATGGCGAAAAACAAAAGCTCTCCACGCTGATCTTGACCCCCGATCACCAGGCCGCCACCTTCACCTGGGAGGAAGTTGAGTCGGAAAAAGGTGGCAAGCTACCCATCCAGGTCACGCTCGAAGTCCGGTTGAGTGCTCGCCAAGCCCTCTTCACCATGACCATCGAGAACCACTCTCCCTATATCATCGAGAACGCCTACTGCCCCTACCTGGGAGATGTGCAGCACCCCCCGGATGAAGCCTGGTTCAAGACCTTCCTGGCTGGCTATGCTAACCCGCAAGAATGGATGCTGTGGCCCAGATACGATAATATGCGCGGTTATTATGGTTACGATTACCCCGTCCAGATTGCCCCTGCCACGCCCATTGCCCCCTTCATCCTGTTGCGCAGTCCAAAACAGGGCCTGTATATCGGCCTGGCTTCCAGCAGCCCGGAGGTGGTTAGCTGGCATACCGAATTACGTCCTGGCTATGGCAGCTCGATCGATTCCCGCCCTCCAGAGGAGGAGCAGGTCAGCGGCAAAGATGTCGCCACCCGCTTTGCCGCCGTGCACCTGCCCTATATCCAGCCAGGGGAAAGGCGCACCCTCACCCCGATCGCCTTAGAGGCCTACCAGGGAGATTGGCACCAGGGTGCAGATATCTACAAGCAATGGCTCAGCACATGGATGAAGCTGGCCGAGCCCCCCTCCTGGGCCAGCCAGCCGCACGCTTGGCAACAGATTCATATCAACTCGCCCGAAGATGAGCTGCGTACACCTTTCAAAGAGCTGAAGGAGATTGGCGAAGAATGCGCCCGGAAGGGCGTGCAGGCCATCCAACTGGTCGGCTGGAACGACGGCGGTCAGGATCAGGGCAATCCCTCTCACGACCCCGACCCGCGCCTGGGCACACCGCAGGAGCTCAAAGAAGCCATCAGCCAGATTCAAGCTCTGGGGGTGATGGTGGTGTTGTTTTCCAAGTTCACCTGGGCTGATCGCCACACCGAACGCTTCCGCAAGGATCTGGCTCGCCTGGCGGTCAAAGATCCCTATGGCGATTATTACCACTACCCCGGCTATCAGTACCAGACGGCCACGCAGCTCCTTGATGTGAACACCAAACGACTGGTTCCCATGTGTTTCCAGAGTGAAGAATGGTTGCGCATATGTGAGAATGAATTCAACAAGACCCTGGAGCTGGGCGCGGCTGGCATCCTCTACGATGAGTGCCAGCACCACACCCCCACGCTATTATGCTTCGATGAAAGTCATGGACATCGCTATGCCGCTCCCACCTATGCCAACGACCGCCAGCTGATTCAAAACTTCAAGAAACTCTCCGACCCACGCAATCCCCAATTCCTTTACGCCGGCGAGGCCTGCTACGATTGGGAGATGGAGGCCTATCACCTGCTCTACTTCCGCACCGAGAATAAGCATCATATCCCCCTGACGCGCTACCTCCTGCCCGCTGCACTGATCATGACCGCCGTGACCGGCTTCAACGATCGCAACATGATCAACCAGTGCCTGCTCTACCGCTATATCATCAGCTACGAACCCTATAACTTCAAGGGTCACCTGGAGGATTACCCGTTGACTGTGGAATATGGACAGAAGATGGACGCATTGCGAAGTGAGCTACGCCAGTATTTTTGGGATGGCGAGTTCCGCCACACTGTCGGCGCCCAGGTGACCGCCAACGGCCAGCCACACCATCCCTATTCGGTCTTCAGAAACCGCTCAAACGGAAAGGCCGGCCTGGTCATCGCCAATTATGATGAAACGCAATCGGTGACTACCCAGGCCCGCTTGGAGGATGGCAATTTGCTCACTCGCTACAGACTGGTGGATGATCCTACCTGGCGACCGGTGGATGAAGGAATCCATCTGCCACCTTGCTCGGCAGCCGTGGTAATAGGATCAACTGGGAACGGGTCCTCTTAATTAACACATTCACGCAGGATGCTCAGCGCCAGGGAAGCATCGCGCTCAAAATCGCTGAAGGATGCCTCCAGGCTGACCCGGCCCTGGTAGTCAGCGCGCTTGAGCGCCGCGAAGAATCTGCGGTAATTTTCCTCGACCCTGACAGGGTATACCCGTCCGTTGGGATCGGCAAAATGAACATGCCGGATCGCTGCGCCGGCCGCTTCGATGATGGCCGGGTCTTCCTTTTCGACGCTCATGTGATAGAAATCAGCCAGCAACTGGATCCGTGGCCGGTCAACCTTCAAGACCAGCTGGTAGCCTTCAGCTACCGAATTTACAATGTTGCTCTCCTGGCGATTCAGCGGCTCGATGGTCAGGGTGATGCCATTTTTTTCGGCGATTCCATCGGCTATACGAAGCATCTCAATCAACTGGTCCCAGGCCTGCGCGGAAGGAAAACCCTCAGGCACGTTGCGAGCCCCGGCGCTGCCGAATACCACCACTTTTGCCCCCAGTTCCCCCGCCCGTCCCAGGGCCAGTTCCAAGTACTCCCTCACCTGCACCCAATCCACTTCCGCTCCGGTCAGGCGCACGGTGCGTGGAAACATGATATTGCAGGCCTGGCAAGGCAGCCCAGAAGCGAGCAGATCCTCTTTAATCCCTCCGAATTCCGCTTCGCTCAGACCAGCCACCGTCGAGAGCGGAAACTCAATATAATCAAATCCAGCTCGCCGCACCGCGCCCAGCAGATCAAATTCCTGTCCATTGGCATTCTGAGCCTTCAGGTAGCCACACACACCGAATTTCACTGAGAACATGATCTTCTCCTCCAACGTTTTTTCATTGCGCGGAGAGGGCACAGCGGAAACCCAGCGCCTCAAACCGGTAGGTCGATTCGCCTTCCGTGCGGTAGGCCGACCGGATATTGCTCATGACATTCAACCAGGATCCGCCACGCAGTACATGGTATTGGCCAGTATCCGGACCCAACGGGTTGCGCAGAGGGGAGTTCTGGTAATAGGTTTCGCTGTACCAATCAGCCACCCACTCAAAGACATTGCCTGCCATATCCAGCGCACCATATGGACTGGCTCCATCCGGCAAACTGCCAACCTGGCTGGTATCGGCAACACAACCACCCTCCTTACCCCAGTAGTTCGCTCTCTGGCAGTTGGCCCCAGCTCCCCATGGGAAGGTTCCCCCGTTCACCCCGCGCGCCGCCTTCTCCCACTCTGCTTCTGTGGGAAGCCGCCGCTTGGCCCATTGGCAGTAAGCGACTGCATCGTCCCAACTCACCTGCACCACCGGATAATTGCTCCTCCCAGAAATATCAGTGCTTGGTCCCCTGGGATGCTGCCAATCTGCGCCGTTTACCTGTTCCCACTTCTGAGAAGTGAAATTATAGATCCAACCCCAGCCCTCTTTCTCGGCATTAGTGCGAAAATTAGTCGCACCTATAAATTTTGAAAAAAGGTCATTGGTGACTTCAGTGCGATCAATCCAGAACGCGTCCAGGTATACTTTATGTTGTGGTTTCTCAATCGCCTCCGCCAGGCTGTCATTCTCCGTCGAGCCCATCAAAAACTCCCCCGCTGGCACGTAGACCAGCTCCATCCCATCCAGCGGTGAGATAAACGTCGAGCCGATCACTGGTTGCGGGGTGGGCGTCGCCAGGGTCGGGCTGGAGGTAGGCTCAGGCTGGGTCTCCGTCGGCATGGGGGTCAACGTCGCTTCTGGCGCGGGAGGCGTCAGGCTGAGGATGCGTGCCTGGGCTTGGGCAGTCTGGATGGCATTCATCGCCACTGCCGAGGCTTGGCGCTGAGCATTTCTGGAGTTAATGGCGGTCAGCGTACCCCAGACCAGAAATGCCAGGATCATCACCCCCACCAGTAGAATCCCACCCATAATAGGGATCCACCACCAGCCGAATGGGCGCGGTTTTGCGGCAGCTTCTGGCACTGCAGCAGCCCTGGATGGGACAGGTATTTGCACCTGGCTCTGCTGACGGGCAATTTCCGTATTCGCCCTCTCCAGCAAGGCATTCGCGTTCCGGTTGGTTGGGTCTAGGTGGAGAGTTTCCTGGAGGAATACACGGGCCTGATCCCATCGGCCGGCTCGAATCGCCGACCTGGCCTGCTGGTCCAGCACCTCCAGGCGTTGCAGGCGTTCGGCGGTGCCCAAGACTTGGCTTCCGCTGGCAGCAGGTGATTGGCTGCCCGTCAGCTTTTCGAGATCAATGGCAAACTCCGCCATGCTCTGGTAGCGATCCGCTGGATTCTTGGCCATCGCCTTGAACAAGATGCGCTCAATATCATCCGGCAGATCGGGCTTCAGATCTTTGGGCCGGGGAAGCGGGTCACTGACATGCTTGATCGCTACCGCCATCGGGGTATCGGCGATGAAGGGACGGCGCCCGGTAGCCAGCTCAAAGAGCACCACGCCCAGGGAGTAGATATCGACACGGTGATCAATGGGCAGGCCCATCACCTGTTCGGGAGCCATGTACTCAGGTGTGCCAATCCCCACCCCGGTGCCGGTCAGGTGACCACTGCGTTCGCCCTCACTGGTGAGGACTTTCGCCACGCCAAAATCGGAGAGCATCGGTTGGCCAGTATCAGTGAGCAGGATATTGGCTGGCTTCACATCCCGGTGGATGATTCCCTGCTGGTGAGCATATTCCAGGGCGCGAGCAATCGGTGCCAGGAGGCGCGCCACATCAGGGCAGGGCAGAGGACTGCCCAATTTCTGCTTGAGCGTCCCTCCGGTCAGGTAGACCATCACCAGGTAGGGTGTCCCCTGGTGTTCGCCATAATCGATCACCCTCACGATGTTCGGATGGGTCAGCCTGGCCATTTTATGGGCTTCGGTCTGGAATCGCTTGAGAGCGATCTCCAGTTCGCCGACAGCCAGCATGTCCGTGCGGATGAACTTGATGGCGACATCGCAGTCCAGGTGGGTATCGTAGGCGCGGTACACGACCGCCATCCCCCCTTCCCCCAGGCGCTCGATAATATGATACCGACCGATTGATTGACCTTCCAGGTTCAGCATGTAATACTATCTCCCTGCCTTTACTATATCATCATTATAGTGATTTCTGCTCGAATAACAAGCGGAGACACCCTTTTTCCTGCCCTGGGTCTTGCCCGTTTTTTTACTCCCGCTTCCTAATTTCCAGGATTTCACTTCAATAAGAAGATCAAGGCCGTCAAAGTCAGCGGGCTGAGGACGGTGGAGAGGAATATGGCGTTGGTGATAAACTCAGGCGCCACTTCGAACTCTACTGCAAAGATGGAGGTCACTACTGCCACCGGCGTACCGGATTCTACCAGTCCGGCCTGGAAGGCTGGCCCGTTCAACCCACATAGAACCGCCAGGTAGTAGGAACAGACCGGCGCAACCACCAACCGCAGCAGGGTTACCAATCCGAGCAGGAGAGCTTCCAGGTTGAGGGATCCCCGGCGCAGAGATAGCTTAAATTCAGCCTTATTAAGCTGCACCCCCAATACAAGCAGCATGGAAGGAATTGAGCCTCGACTGAGCAACTCCAATGGTTTGATGATGGCTTGTGGAAAGGTCAGGCCGGTGCCCATCACGATCGCTGCTGCCAGGACGGCATAGACAACCGGCAACCGAAAAATGCCCAATACCGCTTGACCAAAGCGTTGGCGCCGGCTGGAGATCAGCGCCGTACCGATCGTGTAAAGGAGGACATTGCTGGTGATGAAATACACCGTGGCGTAGGTCAGCGCTTGCTGTCCAAACGCAAAAGTGACCAGCGACAGGCCAAAATTACCCACATTTGAGAACATCACCACAAAAAGGAAGGCGATCCTCAGGTGGTGTTCTAGGTGCAGCGAGAAGGCGATCAGCCAGGCGATCAACCCGACGGTGGAAATGGAGAGCAGCGCAAACAGCGCCATCCGGCCAAAATCTTCCAATCTAAGCTGGGAGGTGATCAATGAATAAAACACCAGACAAGGAAGGAAAGTATATAAGATCACCTGTGAAAGGGTGCGTCCATCTATGTGTACGAAGCGCGCCAGGATCAGCCCCACCAGTGCCACCAGTAAAATCGGCAGGACATCGTCAGCCAGAATGCTCAGGAAGATCAGGATCAATGAAGGATATACCCCGGGTGGGTTGGACTTGTTGAATTGCATTCAATTGTATCATTTGAAGATCAACCCGCTGCTTCCTTTTCCACCGACTGGTAGAGACCATCCCGCCACCTGGTGGAACCGTCTGGCGTAGTGTACTGGCTGAATCTCTGATACAATTGCTTCGCATTTCAGATAAGCGAGGAATAAAGGCAATGAGGTTTGTGTTCGGCACAATATGGAAATCCCTGGTTTACGCCTACGATTCTGCATTTGAGGTCGTGATTATCAACCTGATCTGGCTGTTATTGACTGCGGCGGCCATCGCCATCCCCGCTGGGTTGGGATCACTGCTGCCCAACCTGCACCCGATTTTTCTAATTTTGACTCTGGTGCTTACCTTACCAGTGTCACTTTCCGGGCTATACTATGCCACCTCGCTACTGGCCAACCAGGATTACGATGGCTGGAAGACCTTCTTTGTCGGAATCCGGAAGTATTACCTCGCTACCCTGCTGTGGATCGTGGTGAACATTACCGTGGTCATCGCCCTGTGGTTTTATTGGAATGTGTTCATGCAAAACGAGGCGATGTGGGCCGCCATCTTACAATTGGTCGTGATATCCCTGTTTATCTGGTGGGCACTGATGCAGGTCTACGTCATGCCGTTAATGATGGTGCAGACCAAGCCCTCCCTGTGGCTGGCCTTGCGCAACTGCCTGGTTACCTACGTCAGGTGGCCCGGCCTGTCGTTGGTGATGAGCATCGTAATTCTTATCATCATGGTCCTCAGCGCGCTGGTTACATTGCCCTGGATGCTATTTACCGCCAGCCTGAGCGCTTTCATGGCCTGCTTTGCCATCCGTGAAATGCTAGAATCGCTCAAGCCGAAAGAACCAGAGGAAGAAGCAGGCAAAGCGTGAATGATTTCGACCCGCTGGCAGAATTTTGGGATCAACTGCTCTCCCGCCAGCCGAAGAAAATCCGGGCTGCCTATCAGCGGCTGGATCAAACCACCCGCCAAGCAGTAGTAGCCCACCTCAGACGGATGGCCAGCGAATCAGGCTGGCACCCGGAGCAACGCACCTCGGCCCGTTCGGCGCTCGAAGCGCTGCATATATCGGTCGATTAATGGAACTCCAACAGGTATCCGATGTGGTGAATCACGGGTATCGCGGTTCGTCCCTGAATCTCCTGGCGACTTCCAAAACCCATTTTTCGTCCGGCTTCAACCCGTGAGTAAAACCCTGAATCAGCCACCTTTGCTTCCCCTATAGTCATTTGCGACAAAATAGAGTATGATTGTAATAATACGGAGGACATCCGGATGAATTCACAAACCTCAATCCTTTCCCTCCAGCAGCTTAAAGAGGGGCTGCGCCGCCAGCTTTACCTGGCCAACGATGAAATCGCCACTATCTTGTTCCTTAGCCAGCACCTGGGCAAGCCTGTGCTGGCCGAAGGCCCGGCAGGAGTTGGCAAGACTGAGCTGGCAAAGGCACTGGCAGGCGTCACCGGGCGCGAGCTGATCCGTCTGCAATGTTACGAGGGACTGGATGAATCCAAATCCCTCTACGAATGGGAATATGCCAAACAGTTACTCTACACCCAACTGTTGCGCGATAAACTGCAAGACACTCTGGGAAAGTCCAGCAGTCTGCGCGAGGCCGCCGACCGCCTGGCCGGCGAGGAGGAGATTTTTTTCTCGCTGCGTTTCCTTCTTCAGCGTCCTTTGTTGCGCGCCATCCTGAGCGAGAAACCCACCGTGCTGTTGATCGACGAGATCGATCGGGCCGATGCTGAGTTCGAGGCGTTCCTGCTCGAGGTGTTGAGCGAGTTTCAGGTCAGCGTACCGGAACTGGGCACTCTCCAGGCGGTGCACCGCCCCCTGGTGATCTTGACCAGCAACAACACCCGCGAATTGAGCGAAGCGCTTAAGCGGCGCTGCCTGTATCTCTATATCGACTATCCCACCCTGGAGCAGGAGCTGGCCATCGTGCGTCTGAGGGTGCCAGAGCTGCCCGCCCAGCTCGCTCGCCAGGCCGTGGAGCTGGTGCAAAACCTGCGCACGATTGACCTGCGCAAACTACCCTCCATCAGCGAGACACTCGATTGGGCCAAAGTATTGGTTACACTCAACGCCAAAAACCTGGATGAAAAGACGCTCGAAACCACACTCAGTGTACTGCTCAAGCACGAAAGCGACCTGGAAAAAGTGAAGCATCATTGGATGCAGAACCCACCTTTCGGAGGCCGCCCATCGGATGGCAACCGCCGCCCAGGGGATAAGCCCTATAGCTCACGCTGGAACAATTAGGTCGGAGGCCAGGATGGACCAGAGAATTGTTCAGTTCGTCGCCGCGCTACGGGCAATGGGAGCGCGGGTCAGCCTGGCCGAAAGTGCCGATGCCTTCCAGGCCTTGCAAGCCCTGGGTATCCAGGACCGCGAGCTATTCCGCCTGGCGCTGCGTTCCACCCTGGTCAAAGAGTCCCGCGACCTGGAATTCTTTGACCAGCTTTTCCCCTACTTCTTCAGCGGCGAGCAGGTTCCTGAGATGCAGAACCTGACCCAGGACCTCACCCCAGAGGAGGCGAAGATGCTGGCCGAGGCATTGCGCCAGTTCACTCAACGCCTGCGCCAGATGCTCAATAAGCTGCTGCAAGGCCAACCGCTCTCCCCCCAGGAGCTCAACCAACTCGAACAGATTACCGGCCTTGACCAGGTCGCCGACCTCCGCTACCAGCACTGGATGGAGCGCCAGATGGAGAGAGCAATGCGCTTCAAGGAAGTGCGCCAGGCGCTGCATGCCCTGATGGAGCTCCTGGAACAGCTTGGCATGAACCGCCAGAAAGTCGAGCAGCTTCGCCAGGCCATGCTCCAAAATCAGGAAGCCCTACGCCAACAGCTCAACCAGTTTGCCGGACAGCGCCTGGCGGAGAACATGAGCGAACGCTCCAAGGGGGAACGGCGAGATAACCTCTACAACAAGTCCTTTGACTCCCTGACCGAAGAGGAGATGCACCAGCTCAAACGCGAGGTGCGCCGCCTGGCTGCCATGCTGCGCACCCGCTTGGCGCTGCGCCTGAAGCGGGCTCGCAACGGCAAGCTGGATGTCAAGGGCACCCTGCGCACTAACCTTAAATATGGTGGTGTGCCGGTGGAGATCAAGCACCTGGACCGCTCGCTCAAGCCCAAGATCGTGGTGATCTGCGACATCAGCACCTCGATGCGCCCGGTCTCCGAGCTGATGCTCAGCCTACTCTACGCCATCCAGGACCAGGTCAGTAAGACCCATGCCTTCGCCTTCATCGACCACCTGGAATACATCACTCCCGAATTTGAGGGCCGCCAGCCAGGCGAGGCGATTGCAGAAGTGCTTCACCGCCTGCCTTCCGGATACTACAACACCGACCTGGGATTCTCGCTGCAAATGTTGTGGCGCGATTACCTGGATACAGTCGACCATCGCAGCACCTTCCTGATCGTCGGCGATGGGCGTAACAACTACAATGACCCGCGCTTGGATCTTTTCCGCCAATTAGCCCGCCGAAGCCGCCAGACGATCTGGTTCAACCCCGAACCGCCCATCCTGTGGGGCAGTGGCGATAGCGATATGCTGCTCTATGCCCCGCTCTGTGACGCCACCTTCCAGGTCGCCACGCTCAACCAATTGGCCGCGGCGGTCGACCGGATGCTGCTGGGAAATCTCTCAGCCGATGACTGGGCGGACAGTTAAATCGTAAACCCCTTCCCATCCCTGTAAATCCGTTCTCCATCCTGGGTTCACGGGAGTGGGATATACGTATCCAGTATGCCCAGGTAGGGCTTACAATCGGTTATTGTTCCAAAGGTGATTTGGCGCACATTCTTTCCATCCCGAGAAATCGCCCAGATCTGTGAATGACCTGATTGGTAGGAGTTATAGTAAATCTCCAGCCCATCGGGCGACCAGCGCGGAAAATCCTGCTCGAAGGTTTTATCAGTCAGGCGTTTCACCTTCATCGTATCCAGGTTGAGGAGATAGATATTATTGATGAAATCCTGTCCGTTGTTGGCCGCGTAGACGATCCACTTCCCATCCCGCGAGATATCTGGCTGGACCTCTTGCATTTCTGAATCATATACCAACCGGGGCTTTTCTTTTGGTTTTTCAATATCGAGCTTCACCAACCCGGTCGATCCCGAAGCCTGGACAAGCGTGCTGTAGATAATGGTTTTGCTATCCGGCATCCAGGTGGGATAGCGGCTGGATGGTTCTCCCTGGGTTAACTGGGCTTCCTGGTTGGCAATCAGGTCGTACAGCCAGAGGTTAAAGATCGCCCTTGAACCTCCTTTCGGATCCGGAAAGCCTACGCTGTACACCAGGTAGCGCCCATCTGGGGAGAAGACCGGCCCTTCGTAGATGGCATCTGGCATTCTTGATAGGATGCGAGGATTTTCTCCATTGCTGTCCATCATTCTCAGCGAGAAAATATACTTTTCGTTCAGCTTATAACGGACAACATAGGCAATCTGCTCCCCAGAAGGCGAAATACTGGGGTCCAAATCGGTCCGGTTCAAGCCGTCAGTGATCCGTACTGCATCGGAGCCATCCGGAGAGGAGATAAAGATATCTGCCGCAGTCTCCCGGTTCAGGTAAGAGTAATACGCCAGCTTGGGTCCCTTAAGCGGTTTATAAGCCCGGCGCTGGATGGTGACCGGGTTTCCTGAAGCCACAATAGCGGCTTCGGGCAGCCGGTCAAACCCGGTGCGCACGGCTGAAATGAATTGTTTGCGAAGCTCCTCGGTATTCGCGACCGCCAGGTAGATAATATAGGAATCGGCTTTCGAAACATCCGAAATCTCCCCTAAATCGCCAGAGATGCTCCACTGGTCATCCGGTGGGTTGGCTGGGACGGAAAAAAACTGAGGCAGCGGGAAGTAGCGACCACCCTTCGAGAGCGGTTGCACAAGGATGTGGATTGACCAGCCAGGATTCAGGTTCTTATACTGTCCCGTGAAGGTAATCTGGGGGGAAACGCTGGCGCCATTCCTCGGGGAAGTCAGGATGAAAAACGGACCCGGGAAAGCTTGCTCCGGGCTGGCAGATGCAGAGGGCAAGGGTGAAGGGGACTGCGGGATGGGGGTGGCAGTCGAAGTAAGCGTTGGAAGAGGGGTTGGGCTAGAGGTCATTAACGGCGTCTGGGTCGGTCCAGGGTTGGCAGTGGTCGATTGAGCCATGCTGCTGAGCGTGGCGGTGCGAGCCGGGAACAGCATTGGGATCACACCGGATAATACGCCCGCCAGGGCAGTGATCAAGATCAATCCACTCACCAGGCTGATCAAGAGCCATCTGAAGGTTGACGACCGCGCAGAAACCGGTCGCCCGGAGTAAACCTCCAATTCCAACACCTTGTAGCCCCGGCTTTTATCCTGCTCGTAGAGGATTGTTGCCCAATAGCGCAGAAACGATCGCAACTGGTCACGCTCGCGCGGGTCGTATACCTCGCGGCCGCCTTGCTGGACCTGGGTGATGAAATCCTGGACGGAGTTATAGAAAGCAGGATCCGGTGTCCCTTCTAGTTCCTTAAGCAGGGTATTGTGCTTTGCGCGTAATTCTTCAAATTTGCTGACCACCGTTCATCTCCTCAGATTCTGCGCCGAAATTTCATACAATTTTGTCGCCATCTCCCGTAGATTTTTATCGGCAATCGACATAAAACGCAGTACCAGGTAACGATAATTGCTGGCATATTCAGAAAGCTGGCGGAACCAGTTCTCATCCATGGGATCAGGATTCCACAGGCGCTGAACGAAACCTTTTCCACTGGATTCCTGGGCAGCTTTCCGGACGTTTTGCAAGTGATCGTTGATCTCCTTGCCCTTGCTGGCCAACTTGATCGCCCAATCAGGCCCGGTCATTTCTCCAGCCGCGTTGATGGCAAACTTCTGGTCGATCACCTGGATCGTTTGCGCCCAACTCAACAGCTCATCCAGCACTTCCTGGATCTTGAACCAGCTCCCATAGAGGCTTTCAATGTTGGCGTTGCGGCGGTTCGCCTGGCGGAGGGCATCCTCAAACTGATCGAACAGTTGCAACGAAGTGTCCAGGTGGTTGTGAAGCTCTTTCCATTCGTACAATCCAGCATGGCAGGCCTGGAACTCATTGAAGACCTTATCGAGCTGCTCCGGGTTGGTGATATAGGTCTTCGGGAAATATTTCATCAGGACTTCGATGATTTTGCTGACCTCATCCCCGTTCAAGCCAATGCTATCCCTCCCGACCATCTCCCCGTTCTTGATGGTCAGGTCACCACCGATGGCAGATCCCCCAGTCTCGGTGCTGCCTTTGCTGGCCTTCCTCCTGGGTGGCATAACCTCCCTCTTACTGCGCCGGTTTGGGACTGGATTGCTGGGCTGCCCGGGCGATGATCTTCCTCACCGCCGCGCTGATCCCGGCTACGGGGCTTTGCATGGAAGCCAGCATGACTTCCAGGATATCCGGCGCCATCTTCTGCAAGTCGCTCGCTAACCGGGCAATGAACTTCTCATTGGGAGTTGGCGAGCTCTTCAGCTCCCCTTCCATATCCTTCACCACGTCCTTGATTTCTTGCTTTTCTTCTGGGGTAGTGTTGGGACGTTGCTCGATTGCATTGTACACTGGTTTAAAGACCACGCTCAGTTCGGCCTCAGTTTCAACCGAGGTGACGATCTTATCCCGCCCGACAAATTCCCCGTCCTTGACGTGAACATTGCCAGCCACGTAACTTCCGCCCACCCGGAGGGTCTCATCTTTTCTTTTGCTGGTTTTCTTCCTCGGTGCCATGCTTTCCTCTCTTATCTGAAAAAGCCTGACCTGATTCTTGTTATCTTCTACCATCATTATATGCGAAAAATTTGATGGGTAATAGACCTTTTCGTTTACAATATGATCATTAAATTCCACAGAGGTTTCCATGATTATCGATGCCGATTGCCACATCTCTTCTCGTAAATTCGACTCCCTCTCCCTGACTGCTGATGATCTCTTGGAGCGCATGGATCGTTGCGGGGTGGATCGCGCCCTGGTCTGGCTGCGCCCGACTTACAATAAAGAGATCGACCTGGAAAACCAGGCTATCTACCAGGCAGTGCAGAAATATCCACGGCGATTGATCGGCTTCGGCTGGGCTAACCCGAGCCTGGGAGCCGAACACGCCGCAGCCACCATCCGGCGCTGCATCGAAGAATACGGCCTGGCGGGGATCAAGTTCAACGGCGCGCAGGATTATTTCGTGATCGATGATGATGCCCTGGCGTTGCCGCTGATCGAAAAAGCTGCTGCTTATGGCAAGCCGATTGCCTTTCACTGCGGGGCAGATTTCTACGAAAATACTCACCCCTACCGCCTGGGTCGGATCGCCGGGTTATTTCCTGAAATCCCCTTCCTGATGGTGCATATGGGCGGAGCAGGCCGGCCCTCGCTGCACCGCTCCGCCATTGAGACCGCTTCCCGCTATCCCAATATCACTTTGATCGGCTCGGCCATTGATGAGCTGCCCATCCTCTCTGCCATCCGCCAGCTAGGTGCCGGGCGAGTGTGCTTCGGCAGCGATTCGCCCTTCCTGCTGATGCATGTCCAGCTTGCCAAATACCGGGCGCTGCTGGAGGAGTTTGATGAGGAAACGTACCGTGCCGTTTTAGGTGGAAACCTGGCCAGAGTTGTGGATCAATCACCTTCTTAGAGCGTACGCTGGTAAGGTTAAATATCGATGCAAACCGGTAGAAGTGGTATATGGGGAAAGTAACCAGGCCTCTTAGACGCCCCTGCCACCGGTGGCTCACCAGTTTTGCTACAGGAAAAGGATATAACGCGGTACAGCCCGCATATATGCCCTGTACTCTTCACCGTACAACCGGAGACATATCTTTTCTTCAAGAAGGATTTGAAAGTGGTACGCCGTGACGAATAAGGCCAGAAGGACTACATGCAACCACCCTGCCACTGCAACCGATGTGCCTGTGAATACCAGGACGAGTCCGAGCCACTGTGGGTTACGAGAGACCCGATAGAGGCCATTGGTAACCATTCGGTCCGTCGGGGCACGCCGGTAGTGAACCAGGGAGACCATCACAAGCGCGTATCCAACCAGGTAGATGCCCAGTCCAATCAGGAAGAAGATCGTCTCCAACTTCAGTGGCGAAAAGAACATGATGACGACCAGAGTTATCGCTGCCATTCTTCCCAGAACTATAATCCATCTGCGCCTGTCCTTTTTGTTATAGGTTGGTTCGGAGAAAAGCTTGCGCCTTTTGTCCGGCGGGAACAGCAGGACATGGGTTACCAGACCCAAGAAGTAGGCGAATAAAAACAACCCTCCCGAGAGCAGGCTGGCGCGGAAGGAAGGAATTAGCTGCATATTGACCTCCTTTGCGAATTGGCCTTCTCCTGCCGCGCGACCAATGCCAGGGAGCTGGCCGGCTGCAATGACCAGATTGGTAACCGGGCGGTTTTAGAACTCCGTGCACAACCTTTCACTGCCGATCCCGCCGATGATCAGGCGCTCCTTGGCGTCGCTCAGCAGTCGCTGAGTCCAATTTACCGAACCCCCATCCACCAGCTCCAGGCTCCGCCCGGGTGGCTTTATCGCATGGATGTGGAAGCACACATCCGAATAATATCCCCGACCAGCGGTACGTTGTTCATCCACGCCACATTCCACAGCTTCAAACTCCGAGCGCACCGGCGAGAGCAGTTGTGAATCGAGCAGCAAATAGCGAGGATGCGGACTGAAATCCGTCACTGTTAGGCGTAAAACAATGCCTGAGCCCAGGAAGCTTCTCAGCGCTTTCAGGTAGAAGCGGATTTGCATGCTGAGCGCCGAGAATTCAAAGCGCAGGTTCCCCTGGTCTCGGCCTGCGCTGCACAGGGCGAAGGTATGAAAATGAGACAACAATCCAGGGCCTTTGTAGTGCTGCCCCCTGAGCAGCCGGTGGCTGGTCGCCAGGTGAACTGGGTCGGCTGACTTCGAGTCAGCGCGCAGCAGCTCTCGGCGCCGGAGCGCACACTCCAGCGCCAGCACGTTGGTTGAATCAGATACCACCTCCGTGTTGCGAGCGGTGGCGACCGCCCAGTTCTGGTCCACCCCGGCAACCACAGAGCTGCTGCCCAGTGGGCAGACCGGCGAGAGCGCCAATAGCTCAAACCCGGGAGGAAGCTCTGAGAATGCAATCTGCTCCCAGGCCAGGAGATGGGCAGGCGAAACGGATGAAGGGTGGACAAACCGATCGGTTCCGTAATTTGCCAGGACTTCAGCAGGCTGCCGTTGGCTGCTGCGCTGGCGGTAAACCTCCAGAAGAAGGGACTGAAGATCCGTTGGCGAAAGCCGTTCAGCCAGTATCGAGACCAGGCCCGGCACACCCGATTGGCGCTCGATCCGTTCCACGATTTCGTTCATAAGCTATTTTTACCTTATGCAGAATACAGGTAAGGTTGTTAACAAGGGCAGCGTCTTATCGCGCGCAGCATAGCACAAATCCACCACTTTGAGAAGGCTGAAAGAGTTTCCCAATGCTGTTGCCGGGAGGCTGATACAAGGGTAAAATACCTCAGATGTTGCAGGCGCAAGTACCATAAAGTTTTCATCAGAAGGCCCGGCTTGACCGAAAAACCTCATCCCTCCACTCCACCCCCAGGCACCAACGACGACCAAGCCATTGTGAGCAGCGCATCTGCCAGACCCAGACGTCTGTGGGTGCTCTGGCTGCTGTCTTTCTTCCAGTTCGCCGCGGTCGGCATCTATTACACCTTTCTGAATGTCTATTACAAAGAAGTCGGCCTGAGTGGGACGCAAATTGGGCTGATCAGCATGGTCGCCGGCATCGTGGGCATCGCCGGCACCTTTTTGTGGGGCTACCTTTCAGACCGCACCGGGCAACCCCGCCTGCTCATCGCCACGGGAGCTTTAGGCGGGCTGCTCATGGCCCAGCTCATCCCTCTGGTCGGGCTTTTAAAGCTGGCCCATGCTCTTTGGGCCTATATAGCAATCGGTTGCGTCAGCAGCCTGATGACCTCTTCCATTAATACCCTGGTAGATAGCACCACCCTGGCTATGCTTGGAGAACGGCGCAAGGATTACGGTCGCTACCGGCTGGGTGGTTCGATCGGTTACATCGTTTCCGTCATCACCGCTGGCTTCCTCTACGACAAAGTTGGACTGCGCTTGATGTTCCCCTCGTATGGCATCCTCATGCTGACTTTCGCCCTGGTAGCGCTGAGGTTGCCACGGCGAGCCACCTATTTGAAAGGATCGGGGGGCGGTGAAATCGGGAAGATGATCCGCCAACCGGTCTGGCTGATATTTTCCGCCAGCACATTCCTGCTGTGGATTGCTTACAATGCTTCGATGATGTTCCTGGGGGTCATATTGAAAACCATGGGCGCCAGCGATAAGTTGATCTCTTTCGCCATCGTCATCAGCTCGGTGATCGAAGTTCCATTCATGGCTTTCAGCGGGCAACTGATCCAGCGCTTTGGTGCAGCTCGGCTCATGTGGCTCGCTATCTTCCTGCAGATCATCCGCTATTTCCTCCTTTCCCGGATGACCTCTCCGGAGTGGGCGATTGCGATTAATATGCTCAACGGCCCGGGGTTTGTCCTGTTCTGGAACAGTGCAGTGAATCTCGTCTCCCGCCTGTCGCCATCTCACCTGGTGGCTACTGCACAAGGTTTCTTTAATTCCACCTTAAGCCTGGCAGGCATCCTCAGCTCTCTGATCAGCGGGGTGTTGTTCGACCAACTGGGTGCCAGCGGCCTGTTTTTGGTGCTCACGGCTTTCTGCCTGGCAGCTTTTGTCCTGTTCGGTTTTGGAATCGTGTTACGCCCGCAGGTCCAGCTCTCCGCGGCTATCAAAGAACCGAACCGCACACGCTAGGCTAACAGATCTATATGCAATAGCTTTTCAATCTTTTCTCCATTGATAGAGAGGAACCTTCCCATGCCCGACTCTGCATTCGCCTACCAGAATCCCACTTTACCGGTCGAGGCCCGCGTCGCCGACCTCCTTTCACGCATGACCCGCCAGGAAAAGATCGCCCAGTGCGCCCAGCTCTTTGTCATCCTGTCCAACCGTCCGCAGATTGAAGCACTCATCCGCAAGCAGGGCCTGGGTTCACGCATCCTGGCCTCCACTCACCTGGCCGGCTCGGTGCGCGAGATTGCCACCGAGGTGGAAGATATCAACGCCTTGCAGCGCGTGGCCGTCGAAGAGACCCGCCTGGGCATCCCACTCATCCACGGCCGGGACGTCATCCATGGCCACCGCACGGTCTTCCCCATCCCGCTGGCAATGGCGGCGGCCTGGGAGCCGGGCCTGGTCGAGCAGGCCTACACCATCGCCGCCCGCGAGGCCGCCTCTGCCGGGGTCAATTGGGCCTTTGCCCCCATGCTGGATATCGCCCGCGACCCACGCTGGGGGCGCATCATCGAGGGCTTTGGGGAGGACCCCTACCTGGCTTCTCGTAACACCGTCGCGGCCGTCAAGGGTTTTCAAGGCGAGGATCTTTCCTCTCCCGATCGCATCCTGGCCTGCGCCAAACACTACATCGGCTATGGCAGCGCCGAGGGTGGGCGCGATTACAACACTGGCGAGATCAGCGATCACACGCTGCGCAATATCTACCTGCCCCCCTTCAAGGCGGCCGTCGAAGCTGGCCTGGGTAGCGTGATGTCGGCTTTCCTCGATTTCAACGGCGAACCCGCCTCCGGGTCGCACTACCTGCTGACCGAGCTCCTCAAAGGTGAGTTGGGTTTTTCCGGCTTCATCGTCAGCGATTGGGATTCGGTCGTCGAGCTGATCAACCACCGCGTTGCAGAGGATGAGCGCGCTGCCGCCCAGATCGCCTTCAACGCCGGCGTCGATATGGAGATGGTCTCCGATAGCTACTTGCAGCACCTGGACCAGTTATTGGAGAACGGCGAAGTCTCCGAGGAGCGTTTGGAGGATGCCGTCCGGCGCATCCTTACGGCCAAGTTCCGTCTGGGCCTGTTCGAGCGGCCCTATACCGACCCGGCGCTGGGTGAAAAGGTGCAATTTACCCCCGAACACCAGGCCCTGGCGCGCAGGATTGCTGGCATGGGCATGGTGCTATTGCAGAATAAGAACAGCTTGCTGCCGCTCTCGCGCGATCTCAAGCACATTGCTGTGATTGGCCCGCTTGCCAGGCAGCGCTCCGCCCTGCTCGGTGCGTGGGTGCTGGATGGGTTGATCTCCGAGACGCAGACCTTGCTGGAGGCCATTCAGCAGGCCTGCCCGCAGGCTGAGGTTCCCGAAATCTCCGACGCCATGAACGATGAGATGCTCATGGCAGTGGCTGACTCAGATGTGGTCATCCTGGCAGTCGGTGAATCCAATGCTCGCAGCGGTGAATACAACTGCGTTGCCTCGCTGGATCTCCCAGCCGGGCAAGAAGCGCTGATCGAGGCAGTAGCCAACCTGGGTAAACCGCTCGTGCTGGTGGTGCTGGCCGGCCGCCCGGTCAACCTGACGCGAGCCGTCCGCCTGGCCGATGCCATCCTCTACGCCTGGCACCCGGGCAGCCTGGGAGCCAAAGCGATTGCGGATATCCTCTTCGGCGCAGTCTATCCGAGCGGCAAGCTGCCGGTCACCTTCCCGCGCGGCGAGGGGCAGATTCCGCTCTATTACAACCACAAGAGCACCGGCCGGCCGCACATGAACCGAACCCTGGACCTGCCGGTCGAGCCGCTCTACCCCTTCGGCTTCGGGCTGAGCTACACCACCTTCTCTTATCGGGACATTAAGGTCGATCGTTCCAGCATCAAGCTGGCCGAGAGTGTGACTGTTTCGGCCCTGGTCACCAACACCGGCAGGCACGCTGGCGAGGAAGTGGTGCAGTGCTATCTCCAGGATTGCGTTGCCAGCCTGACCAGGCCGGTGCGTGAGCTGAAAGGCTTTGCACGGGTGGCGCTCCAGCCGGGAAAATCGCAGCGCGTCAGCTTCACGCTTGGACCGGCAGAGCTTTCTTTTTACGACCGGTCCGGCAAGCTGGTGGTCGAGCCGGGCAAATTCAAGGTGTGGATCGGCGGTGATAGCCAGGCCACTTTGGAGGGCCAGTTCTCCGTCACTCCTTAGCCGGAACACTGGCACTTGCTCCAGTGACCTGCGAGCCCCAGGGAACTTTCTAGTTGCATTTCCGTCCCTTTATATATAGAATACTAAGGGAGACCATTTCATGACCCGCCGGTTAGCCCTGGTGATAGGCAATGCTCAATTCGAGGATGCGCAGAGCTTCCCTGCCCTGCGCACCCCGCTCAATGATGCGCGCCAGTTTGCCGATACCCTTAAAACGCACGGCCATTTTGAGGTGGTTGACCTGCTGCTGGATCAAAACGCCGATAAGGTCCGCCTGGCGATCAACCGCCTTTACTCGCAGGCCCAACGTGGCGATCTCACCCTGCTCTACTATTCGGGTCACGGATACAAAGCTCCCAATGGACAGCTTTATCTGGCAGCCAGCGATACCCAGGCCAGCCTGATCAAAGCCACCGGTATCTGGGAGACTTACCTGCACGAGGCAATGGTAGATAGCCCCTCACGCCATCGCGTCCTGGTCCTGGATTGCTGCTTCAGCGGAACTTTCATTGGGGATGCCAAGGCCGCCTCGCAGCCTTTGGTCTTTGAACAACTGGCTGGAGAGGCGACCGCCATCCTGGCCTCCTCCGGGCGGGTGCAATACTCCTTCGAGGAACAGGGCCCCACCTCGCTCTTCACCCGCCATCTGCTGGCAGGCATCTCCAGCGGCGAGGCTGATGAAGACCAGGACGGGCTGATCAGCGCGGAGGAGCTTTTCAACTATGCCGCCGGGCGAGTCAAAGAGCAGCGTCCTGAGCAGACCCCCATGCTGGAGCTGAGCGCCCGGGATACCAGGATCGTCCTGGCTGAGACTCCCGCTGCTCGAATGGCGGCTATCCAACGTCAACGCCAGGCTACCGCGCTCTACAGCCAGGCTGAGCTTGCCCTGCAAGCCAGCAACTGGGAAACAGCCCGCCAGGCATTGGAACAGTTGCTGGCACTCGACCCGGCCTTCCGAGATGCTCCCGCCTTGTTGGGGAAAGCCAAAGCCGAGTTGGATCGCCAGCGATCCCAGGTGGCGCTGCCTTCCGAGCTGGTGCAGGCCATTGCCAGCCCCCTGGCACGCGTGCGGCTGGGAGCGGTGGAAGAGCTGGAGCGGCTGCTGCAATCCGAAACCCCACGCCTGGTGGAGCTTTCCCGCACCGCCCTGCTGCGCATGGTGGATGATGATAGCCGTTTGGTCTCCAGCGCTGCCCAGCGGGCGCTGGCTGCCGCACCAGCCGGACTCCCAGGCAAGGCAACACTTGCCGAAAAACAGCTACCAGAGCGCAGACCCCTGGGAACACTCGTATCACCCCCGCCCTCTGGCCCAATTTTGACACGGCCGGAGGAACAGAAACGAGTTGCCAGCCTGCTCTGGTGGAAGTTCCTGCCCACCTGGGCCTGGACGATCATCGCCCTCGCCATGATCATCGTGCTGGTCACCCTGGGCAATATGATCTGGCAGAACCTCGATTCCTGGCTGAACCCGCCCCAACAGGTCACCTCAGGGCCAGTACAGCCCACGAAAACTGCCACTGTGCCTCGGGTGCCGACAGCCACCGTTGGCGCAACGACCGGCAAAGACGGCATGTCACTGGTATTCATCCCGGCTGGTGATTTCCTGATGGGCTCTTCGAACCAGGATGATCTCAGCCAATCCAATGAGAAACCACAACACAAGGTGTACCTTAAAGCCTATTGGATCGATAAAACCGAGGTCACCATCGGCATGTTCCGCAAGTTCGTCCAGTCCACCGGTTACGTGACCACCGCAGAAAAAATAAACTCCGGCAAACTGACGCCGCTCGAAGCCGATTCCGGGCGTCTGCCTGGCTCCGATTGGGAGCACCCGCGCGGCCCAGGGATTTCGGTCGAAAACATAGACCGGATGCCCGTTGCGCTGGTGACCTGGGACGATGCCCAGGCCTATTGCCAGTGGGCCGGTCGCCGGCTGCCCAGCGAGGCCGAATGGGAAAAGGCCGCCCGCGGCACGGATGGCCGGATTTTCCCCTGGGGGAATGACCGCGACCTGAACGGACGACTGAACTACTGGGGTGACGCTGATGGGTATCCATATACCGCCCCGGTCGGCAGCTTCCCGGCTGGTGCTTCGCCCTACGGCGTGCTGGATATGGCCGGCAACGTCTGGGAGTGGGTCGCCGATTGGTACAGCGAAGACTACTACAGCCATTCCTCCAGCCAGGACCCGACCGGACCTGCAACGGGCGACACGCGGGCCAAGCACGGCGGATCCTTTGCCGACGTCATCGCTGAAGTCCGGTCTGCTGCCCGCCATTCCTTCTGGCCGGGCAACTACCTTGATTCCGTCGGCTTCCGCTGTGCCATGGATGCCCGATAAAACAGGCCGAAAAGAAAGCCATTCTTGATCCCCTGGCACACGCGGGTACAGCCAGAGTTTGAGCGGTTTCACCACTGACTGCCACAATCTTCAATCCTCTTATCCTTTTCTAATTCCCTTGCAGTATAATCGGGAGACTGTCCTTCTTAAAGACCCTTATGGAGAGAATCATGACTCTGACCCACGGTTTTGAACTGCTCCGCGAGCAACGAATTGAAGAACTGAACACAACCGCCCGGTTGTACCGGCACATTAAATCTGGAGCCGAATTGCTTTCACTGGTCAACGACGATGAAAATAAAGTCTTTGGCATCACCTTTCGCACCCCGGCTTCCGATTCGACCGGCGTTCCGCACATCATGGAGCATTCCGTCCTGTGCGGCTCGCGCAAGTACCCGGTCAGAGAACCGTTTGTCGAGCTGATGAAAGGCTCGCTCAACACCTTCCTCAATGCTTTCACTTTCCCGGATAAAACCTGCTACCCGGTGGCCAGCACTAACCTGCAGGATTTCTACAACCTGGTGGATGTCTACCTGGACGCGGTCTTCTACCCGCTCATCTCTCCCTTCACCCTCCAGCAGGAGGGTTGGCACTACGAGCTGGAGAATCCCGGCAACCCGTTAGTTTTCAAAGGCGTGGTCTTCAACGAGATGAAGGGTGCCTACTCCTCACCCGATACTGTCCTGAGCGAAAAAAGCCAGCAGCTGCTTTTCCCGGATACGACCTATGGCTTTGATTCGGGCGGCGACCCCCAGCACATTCCTGACCTGACCTACGAACAGTTCAAGCGCTTTCACGAGACCTTTTACCATCCTGCCAATGCCCGCATCTTTTTTTATGGGGATGACGATCCTCAGGAGCGACTACGCTTGCTGGATGCTTACCTGAAAGACTTCGACCGCATCCAACCTCATTCTGAGATCGCCCTCCAGCCGCGTTTTCCTGCGCCACTTAAGAAAGAGCTGCCCTACGAGGCCGGTGACGACCCTCAGACACAGAAGGCCATGACCATGGTCAACTGGCTATTGCCCGAAGCAGGTGATCCGGATTCGGCCTTGGGGCTCTCGGTCCTGGAGCATATCCTGATCGGCACCCCCGCTTCGCCGCTGCGCAAAGCGCTGATCGACTCCGGGCTGGGCGAGGATATCGCCGGAGGCTTGACCCTGGAATCGCGCCAGATGTTCTTTTCTACCGGTCTCAAGGGCATTCAATTGGAAAACGCCGAAGCAGTGGAAAAGCTGATCCTGGATACCCTGGCTGAGCTGGCGCACCAGGGCATCGACCCGGAAACCGTGGATGCCTCGCTCAACACCGTCGAGTTCGCCCTGCGTGAAAACAACACCGGTCGCTTCCCGCGCGGCCTGGCAGTTATGCTGCGCTCGTTGCAATCCTGGCTATACGGCGGCGATCCAATCGCTCCCCTGGCTTACGAAGGCCCCCTGGGACGCCTTAAAGAGCGCCTTAAATCGGGAGAGCGCTATTTTGAAGGTTTGATCGGCGCCCATCTGTTGGAAAACTCGCATCGCGTCACACTGGTGCTACGCCCCGATCCCAACCTGGGCAGGCAGCGCGCCGAAACCGAAACTGCCCGCCTGGAACAGACACGCGCCGCAATGAGCGCGGCTGACTTGCAGAACGTACTCGAGAACACCCGCCAGCTCAAGCTGCGCCAGGAAACGCCTGATTCTGCCGAGGCACTGGCTACCATCCCGATGCTGAAACTTTCCGACCTGGAACCCAAGGTGCGCCACATCCCGCTCGAAGTAGCCGAGATCGGTCAAAGTATGCTGCTCTACCACGACCTGTTCACCAATGGCATTCTCTACCTGGATTTGGGTTTCAACCTGCATGTCCTTCCGCAGCAATGGCTGCCATATATCCCACTCTTTGGGCGGGCGCTCCTGGAGATGGGTACTGAGAAAGAAAACTTCGTTCAACTCCTGCAGCGCATTGGCCGCACGACCGGCGGAATCCACCCGCAGACTTTCACCTCGACGGTTCTCACCACCCAGCAATCTTCCACCTGGATGTTCTTGCGCGGCAAGGCAATGGTCTCGCAGGTCAGCGAGCTGCTGGCGATTCTCAGGGATATCCTGCGCACTGCCCGGCTGGGTAACCGCGAGCGCTTCCGCCAGATGGTCCTGGAGGAGAAATCCGGCATGGAATCCAGCCTGGCTTACGCCGGCCACCGCATCGTTGGCAGTCGACTAAGTTCCAGGTTTAACGAAGCCGATTGGGCCAATGAGCAGATGAATGGCGTCAGCTCGTTGTTCTTCCTGCGCCAGCTCGCCACGCAGGTCGACCAGGATTGGCCCTCTGTGCTGCAAACCCTGGAAGGCATCCGCAGTGCATTGCTCAACCAGGCCGGGATGATATGCAACATCACGCTCGATGCAGCCAACTGGGCCAGGCTCCAGCCACAGGTCAGCGGTTTTCTACAATCGTTTCCCAGTGGACCGCTGGAGCTGGCTACCTGGCAACCGGATACCGAAAGAAAACCAGAAGGATTGAGCATGCCCTCCCAGATCAACTTCGTGGGCAAAGGAGCCAACCTGTATCAGGCAGGTTATCAGCTCAAAGGAACCGCCTTCGTCATCAATAACCACCTGAATGGCACCTGGATCTGGGAGAAAGTGCGCGTGCAGGGCGGCGCATACGGCGGGTTCACCATCTTTGATCAGAACTCGGGTATGTTCACCTTCCTTTCATACCGCGATCCCAACCTGGCCAGGACACTGGATGTCTTCGACCAAACCAGCCAGTTCTTACGCCAACTCGATCTCGATGAATCCGAATTGACTAAAGCCATCATTGGAACTATTGGAGACCTGGATGCCTATCAGCTCCCCGATGCCAAGGGCTACACCTCGCTGGTGCGCCACCTGCTGGGCATCACCGACGAGTTTCGCCAGCGCCTGCGCGATGAGCTGCTGGCCACCCGGCCAAAAGATTTCCACGCCTTCGCCGATGTGCTGGATGCGGTCAAAAAGGATGGGCTGGTGGTGGTTCTCGGCGCGCCCGAGAAGCTGGAATCTGCCAACCAGGAGCACGGGCTGGGGATGGAGATCCTGAAAGTCCTATAAGTGTGTCAGCGGAGGCTTGCCAACCGCGAACACATTGAAACCGATGTCGTATAGCGCCTGGTGATCCAAGATATTCCGGCCATCGAAGAGGAAGGCCGGCTTGGCCATGGATTGGTAGATTCGCTCATAATCGAGCCCGGTGAATTGTGACCACTCGGTCAGGATGGCAATCGCATGGGCACCCCGGGCCGCAAGGTAAGGATCCGGCTCAAATGTCACCTGACTGGCAGTTTCGCCCAGATCGGCACGGGCATTCTCCAGTGCCTTTGGATCGGAAATGACGATCTCCGCCCGCTCTTCGAGCAGCGCTCTGCATACTGCCAGCGCCGGGGAGGAACGGGTATCGCTAGTGTTGGCTTTGAAAGCGGCTCCAAAAAGGGCAATGCGCTTGCCCGCCACGGTATTGAACATAGCCGATACAATCGTAGAGGTGAAGCGCCCCTGTTGGTATTCATTAATCTTGATCACCTGTTCCCAATACGCAGCGACCTCATACAGACCATAGTACTCGCACAGGTATACCAGGTTCAGGATATCCTTGCGGAAACACGAGCCGCCAAAGCCAACCCCGGCACGCAGGAAACGCGGACCAATTCGGCGGTCCAGGCCGACTGCCCGGGCCACCTCGGTCACATCCGCGCCGCTTTTCTCGCACAAAGCCGAAATAGCATTGATCGACGAGACGCGCTGGGCCAGGAAGGCATTGGCGGCCAGCTTGGAAAGCTCGCTAGACCACAAGCTGGTGGTGAGAATGCGCTCTTGGGGCACCCAATTCCTGTAGATTTCTGCGATGGTTTGCACCGCCCGCTGTCCGGAAGGGGTATCTCGACCGCCGATCAACACGCGGTCAGGATCTTCCATATCCTGGATGGCAGTACCTTCGGCGAGAAATTCCGGGTTCGAGACTACATCGAACTGCATACCTTTCGAATTGAAATTAAGAATATGCTCCATCGCTTCTGCAGTACGGACGGGTAGGGTGCTTTTTTCCACGACGATTTTCGGAGAAGTGGCACTCTCCAGAATCTGGCGAGCAGTCTTCTCCCAATATTGCAGATCGGCCGCTTTTCCTGCGCCTTGACCAAAGGTTTTCGTCGGTGTGTTCACACTGACAAAGATGACATCCGCTTCTGCAATACCGCGCTGGATCTCGGTAGAGAAGAACAGGTTGCGGTTGCGAGTCTCTCGCACCACGTCCTCGAGGCCTGGCTCAAAGATCGGTAAATGATCCGATTGCCAGGCCGCGATCCGTTCCGGATTGATGTCCACCACGACGACCCGGTGGTGCGGGCAATGCCGGGCAATAACCGCCATCGTCGGACCGCCCACATAGCCGGCTCCAATACAAAGGATGTTTGCCATCGAATGGTATTTCCTTCCTGTTTTTATTGAATCTTACCCTCTTCCTGGCTAGTTGAACAGGAAAACCAGCTAGGATCACCTCTAAAAATGCACTGAGTAGGAAATTACCAAACCGAATAAAATCAAAGGGGAATCCGTTTATATAATGAGAATTGAGAAAGGCAACTTATGCTGGAAGCCATTCGAGCAGAAGACGAGATGGTGCTGGTCACCCAGGCGCAACATGGGGACCGGGAGGCTTTTGGTATGTTGGTCTGCCGGCACCGGGCCGGGATGATCAATGGGATTTACCGGATGTGCGGCGATGCTCAACTGGCTGAGGATGCAGCCCAGGTGGCATTGATCCGAGCCTGGCAGCGCCTGCCTGACTATCGACCGGGTGGTAGCTTTCGCAGCTGGTTGTACCGCATCGCGATCAACACTGCGCTGGATAGCCTGCGCCGTGAAAAGCAAGCCGAGGATATCGACGATCTGCAGCTTGCTGAACCGGAAGTGAGTGGCGATTCACGCCTGGAAAAAGAAGAGCGCATCCGCAAGATTCGCCAGGCGATCATGGCGCTGCCAGAAGCCAGCCGGGCTGTACTGATCCTGCGAGAGTATGAAGCGCTGACCTATCAGGAGATCGCCCAGACACTCGATATTCCTACCGGCACGGTCATGTCGCGGTTGAATTATGCCCGTAAGTGGCTGGCCGAACGGTTGCAATTCTTAATGGAGGAAGCATGATCGAGCACATGGACCTATGGATTGACGCCTACCTGGATGACGAGCTGGACCCACGGCAGCGACAGCAGGTAGATGCCCACCTGTCACAATGCCCCGTTTGCCGCAGGCATCTAGAACAACGCCGGTCGCTCTCCGGGCTGCTGCAGGAAGTTCCACCTGCCTCCACTCGGAAGACGGAGAATCAGTTCGTCGCTGAGGTGGGTATGCGATTATCACGCCGCCAGGTCTCAACCAACCCTGGCTTCCATCTGGCATGGTCTTTGACCCCGGTGGCTTTGGTACTGGCGGCTGGCTTCATCCAGACCGCGTTCATCCTGTACGACCTGGTTGGGCTAATTCCTGGCGCCGAGCAGTTCTTGGTCAACCAACCGACCTTCGCACCACTATCTTTTCACCTGCCGGGGTTGGCGAGTAAGCTGTTGGAATTCATAACCATGTTCCTCCCCATGGAATGGAGTTGGATCATCGGGTTGGCCGGGTTGGTTGCAATTGGTCTGATGTACCTGGGCTGGTTGGCAGCCTGGTGGAGTTTGGCACCATCAACGAAACTTCTGCCAGACAGCCGCGTTGATACGGAATATCATTCCCGGTAGGTTCACCGGGAGAAGGAGATGAAACATGAACCACATGCAAATTTTGAAACGAGCCTGGAAGATCCTATGGAGCTACAAGGCCCTGTGGATCTTTGGCATCCTCCTGGCACTGACGACTGGCAGCTATTCGGGAGGAGGGAATAGCGGTTACGAATTCAACAACAGGGATTGGCAGAATTTTCGAATAATTGCTCCACCTGAAATTCGCCAAGAACTGAACCAGTTGGAACAGCTTTTCCGCCTGCCTTTCTGGGAACACACCTGGCGCTGGCTGGTAGGGGTTGGTGTGGCACTGGTATGCCTTGCCATCCTGGTCGGTATTGCATTCGCCTTCCTGCACTACATCAGCCAGACAGCGTTGATCCGCATGGTGGATAGCCATGAACAAAGCGGCGAGAAGGTCACCTGGCGACAGGGCTTCCGGCTGGGTTGGTCGCGGGCTGCCTGGCGATTGTTCCTGATCAACCTGGTGATTACTTTACCCCTGATCATAGTGTTCATTGCGCTTACCTTTATTGTAGCTTTGCCGGTGATCCTCTCTTCGTTATACCGAGAAGCACCTGGGGCGTTCAGCATCATCCTCACGATCGGGCTGGCTTTCCTGTTTATCTTCCTGGCGATTGTGGTCGCTGTGGCGCTTTCCATGCTTTTGGAGATGATCTGGCGGGTATGCGTTTTACGGGGAGAGGGCGTGTTTGCCTCGATCCGCCAGGGCTGGCAGATGCTGGTGCGGAATTTTAAGAATGTGGCCTTGATGTGGCTGATCCTGCTCGGCATCCGGATCGGTTTTTGGATTGTCATGATCCCGGTGGTGATCCTGCTGGTGGCAGTGGGCATTCTAACCGGCGGAGGGGTGGGCGCAGTGATCTTCCTGGTCGTCCGAGCCTTGTTCAACACAACGGCTGGTTGGGTGATCGCCGGCCTGCTGGGTGGGTTGACCTTCATTACTGTGTTCTCCCTCCCGCTGCTTTTCGTGCGCGGTCTGTTCCAGACCTACCTGTCTTCGACCTGGACTCTGACCTATCGAGAATTGGATCAATTGATCCAACCTGCAGCCTTGGAACAACCAGACCAGCCTGGTCCTGAGCAACCAGAAAAGGCAGAGTCGGAACCAGCTCCTGAAAGTTGAGGATTCTCGCATTAGAAATCGCGGGTTCTGGATGGCATGACCATCCAGAACCCTGTTTTATCTCCCCATTCAGCAGAGAGAAGGGTAAAATTCAACGCGTTCACACGTTCGCCCAAGTATTCCTGAGACATCCTGCAAGGAGGTTCTGACATGAGTCCTTCCAATTCATGGTTCGGCATTCACCTCTACCTGGGAGATGGCGGTTCGGATGCAAAAGCTCTCATCCGGGCCCTGCCTGGTTTATCTGAATTGGGAATCAATGCTCTGATCCTAGAGGTGGATTACAACTTCGCCTATGATTCGCACCCCGAGCTGCGTGGCCCGAGCCCGATCCAAAAGGCTGATGTCCGCCAAATCGTGCAGGCCTGCCGGGCTCAGGGCATCCGCCTGATCCCCCAGTTTCAATGCCTGGGCCACCAGTCCTGGGCGAAGCACACTCACCCACTGCTGGTGCAGCATCCTGAGTTCGATGAGACTCCGGGGCAGTTTCCAAATAACGAGGGGATCTATTGTCGAAGCTGGTGCCCGCGCCACCCCGCCGTGAACCCAATTGTGTTCAGCCTGTTCAGCGAGCTATTGGAGACCTTTGAGGCGGACGCGCTGCATGTCGGGATGGACGAGGTGTTCCTGATCGCCTCACCACACTGCCCGCGTTGCCAGGGAGGTGACCCGGGTGAGATTTTTGCCCAGGCGGTCAATGATTACTACGATTTCCTGGTCAGACGCTGCGGGGTGGAGATGCAGATGTGGGGCGACCGGCTGTTGGACGCCCGCCAGACCGGCTATGGAGAATGGGAAGCGGCCGAAAACGGAACGCATACCGCCCTGGCGCATATTCCGCGCGATATCATCCTGTGCGACTGGCATTACACCAAACTGGATCAATATCCCTCGATCCCCTATTTCATCCAGGAGGGTTTCTCGGTCTGGCCGGGTGGGTGGCGAGAGGTGGAGGCCACTCAGGCGCTGTTGGCTTTCTCGCGGCAGCAGCACAGTGAGAAGATGTTGGGTCACCTGTGTACCACCTGGGGCGCAGTGAAGATCGCAGAGTTAGGCTCCTGGCCACCGATCCTGGCTGCAGCGCAGTTACTCAAGCAATCCCACTGATCCCTTATGATCCCTGAAAGATCATCCCGGCTGCTGCGCGCTTTTCTGGTGGTGAGCGCGCTGGAAGGCGTGTTTGCCTGGCTGTTCCTTTTCCGTATCCCTTCCATGAACCGCAACGCCTGGCTGATGGGGTTCAGCCTTAGCCGGTTGGTGGTCGGCGGTCTTATTCTGCCGTTTCTCCTCTTTTCCATCGGGCTGGCGGGCAAAGCCTTGTTCAATCCTGACTGGTTAAAGCGGTCAGCGAACCGGGTGGTATCCTTTTTTTCAGATGAAGACCACCTGGCGGTGGCAGAGAGTGTTCTCAGCAACCTTTCGGTTTTAGGTCTGGCGCTGTTTCTGTTGTTTCAATCCTCCTTCGCAGCCAAGATCACTCCTTTGCCTTTCATCTTTGAGCGTATTCGGTCAGTCGTCCTCTGGGGGATAGTGACCTGCCTGCAGGCATTGGGGGTGCTGGGCCTGCTCTTCCCCAAGCGGTTCCTGGTGGTCTTCCGGCGCGGGATCGCTCTTAAAACGCTGCTCATCCTGTTGGTCTTGACCCTCACCCTGGCACATTGGATTCTGTTGATCTTCCAATTGGATCTATTGGCTTCCATCCCAGGCTGGTTCTGGCCATTCCACCCCAAGGATTTCCTTCTAGAAGACCTGCTTTTCCCTCTGGTAGCCAGCCTGTTCCTGGGGATAATCTGGTGGGTGCTGCACAAACCTCAAAAGGTCTGGCGTAACCTGATGCTGCTGATTGCTTTGGGCTATATAACCCAGGTCAGTTTCGGATATATTGAGGGGCAGGGCTTTGAATCGCTGCGCATCAAATATATCCATTCCACCCACAGGGTCTATGCCCAACATGCCAGCGATAATCCAGACCTATACAAGGTGATTTCCGAGTACGAACAGCTCTACGGAAAGCAACAACTGGTCCAGACCAAGCCACCCGGTCTTCTGGTTTTCTACATTGTCACCCAAAAGATCGCTCGCGTTTTTATCCATGGCGTGATCTACCAGGAACGCTACTACAGCCTGACGGCATTTGCCTCCTACGTGTACCCGCTGCTGACTTTCCTGGTCCTGATACCCCTGTTCTGGCTGGGGCGGCTGATGATGGATGAGCAAAATGCCTTGATGGCCTGCATCCTGTATCTTTCCATCCCCATTGTGATCCTGATGCCGCTATTCGTGGATGAGGTGCTGTTTCCCATGCTGTTTGTGAGCTGCGCCCTGGCGATGACCCTGGCAGTGCACCATAGTTCTTCCACTGGCGGAACATGGAAATCCTTCCTGCTGGCCGTCCTGGCGGGGGTTCTCTTTTACCTGGCGGTTTTCTGTTCCTTCTCCCTGGTGACACTGCTGCCCTTGTTCCTGATCCTGCTTGCCATATTCCTCTTCCAGGAAAGGCAACCGGGCCTTAAACCAGCCGGGAAAATCCTGCTGGGAGCGATCCTGGGATTCCTGGGTATGTACCTGCTCTTCCTGGTCATCTTCAAATATGAACCGTTGGGCCGCTTCGTGAATGCCATGACGATCCATTACCAGGACGACTTTTTCAAACGTTTTGGCGTCGAAGAGCGCGGGACGGTTTTTCCAAGCCTTAACCAGAGGTTGGGCGTGCTCTTTTTAAACTTGGTCAGCTACGCAGTATGGATTGGACTACCACTCTTCAGCCTGTACGTTGCTGGCGGGGTACGGGTGATCATCCAATTTTGGAAGGATCGGAAGAACCGGCAGTTGGGCTTCCTGGTGGCCTTCCTGTTGACGATGGTCGCCTTGTTTACCTCGGGTGAGGCTGCCGGGGAAGTGGCCCGCCACTGGACATTTTTCACACCCATCCTGGCACTGTTTTCATCTCGAGAAATCCCTTTTACCCTGAAAGGGCAGAAAAAATGGGTGATCGCTCTGCTGGTGTTGCAGCTCATCACCACTTATCTCACCTACAAGTTCCAGGATTTTGCCACCTGATCTGGCAGTTTCGTTGACAATCCGTGGTATGATACAGGGCGAATTCTTCCAACCATGGTTATATCTATGAGACCGGAACTCCTGAATACTGTCAAATTCCTCCTGATCCTGCTCCTGGCGGGAAGCCTGCTGGCAGGTTGCAGCCAACCCACGCTTTCTCCCACCCAGAACCCAGCCACGCAGGTGGCAGCGGTGGTCGAGACGTTGCATGCCCAGCTAACCGAGACCGCCCTGCACAATCCCACCGCCACCCCTCAGCCAACGGCCACTGCCCTGCCGACTGCTACCCCTCTGCCACCCACCCTGACGCCCACAATTACCATTTCGCCCACTATCACCCTCACCAACCCTCCTCCCCTTTCGGCGCAATTTCTGTATGCAGTCACCTTCCCTGAAAATAAGCATGAGTACATTCCCAACGAGAAGTTTGGACTGGCGATTGGCTACTTGAACACCGGCACGATGACATGGGATGCGGGTTACCGGCTGAAATTGGTCTCCTTCAAGGGGGAAGTCACCGTCCAGAAGGAAGCCGAGCTGGGCAAGTCCATCGCTCCGGGGAAGAAAGTTGAATTTGACCTGTGGGCGTTTGGTTCCGAGACACTCGGGCAGCACATCTGGTACTTCCAGCTATATAGCAGCCAGGGAGTGGCAATACCGGGAGGGGCAGCAGTGTTTTCCTACACGGCTAAGTAAAGTCACCTTTCAATTAGAACAGCTGCCTGCGAAAAGGCGTTATGCACCGCCAGAATGTCTTGCATTTCTTGCGCGGTGCAACTTAAGAGCAGCTTAATTTCAACATCCCGCTTGACCAGGTCGACGGTGCAGATGACCCCTGTGGCATGTTTTCCCGGTAAACTGCCCACCCACACATCCAGCCCGCCACCATCCGAGGAGGGTATGCCTTCCAGGTACCCGTAGTCATAAGGGTAAACAAAATCTGGATACCTGGGATGAGGGGTGCCTTTGGGGCGGTCAATCGTCAGGTTTACGGTGGCTACCAGCTGATCCAAGTATTGCCAGAAAGAGGCTGAAGTCCTGGGAAAATTTATAGCTTCTTGATCAAGATCAGGCATGGATTCTGCTCATCCCATATCCGGGTAAATTCCTCCAATGGCCTGAACCCCACCGAAAGATAAAAGGCCCGCGTCTGGGCGTAGTTTTCATCAGGGTTCGAGGGGCCGAGTGTTTTCACCTGCAGATATTCGACGCCCTGCTCCTTCAGCCAGGCTTCGGCCTTCCCCACCAGCGCCCGGCCGATGCCCTGGCGGCGCGCTTCTGGCCGGATGCCTAACACATAAAGCTCGGCGGAAAAAGGATTGTGAAGCTTGAGGCTTAGAAAACCAAGTGGCTCACCCACTGCGCCGTAAGCCACCAGTGTCGGCAAAGAGTCGATCTCTGTAGCATAGCGGAGGACGGCCTCTTCGATGCCGAACCAATCCTTCAGAGCGCGCAGGATAGGCACGCAGATAGCTGCGCGGTCGAAGGAGGGAGGTTCAATAGTGAATTCCATCATACCTGTTTTGGTATGCCGTCTTTTCTAGATATTACCTTCTTTCCCTGGTAGCATTGAAGGTAACTTGCCTTTGGCGTTACCAAATTATATTATGATATTAGAGAGGTATATTGAACCAAGATGAGGTCAATCTGCCAGGATGAACGCCAGTCCCTTGTATCTTTCCCAAATCCGCTCAGTATTAACGAATATCGAGATTGAGGACATCGAGCAGGCAGGTGGGCAGTTTAACGATGTAGTGATCATCAACCAGGCATGGGTGTTCCGTTTCCCTCGTTTCCATGAGGGAGTCGCTCGCCTGGCGGCCGAAGCCCGCCTGCTGGAGGCACTGCGCAAGCGATTGCCTCTGCCTATCCCAGATCCAGTCTACCAGTGCTTTAATCCGCCGGTCCCAGGACTTGTGTTCCTTGGCTATCAAAAACTACCCGGAAATCCCTTCTATCGCCAGTCCTTGGGGGAATTAAGAGACGAGGGGGTGCGCGATGACCTGGCCTTGCAGCTGGCTGGTTTTTTACGCGCCCTTCACCATATCTCCCCAGTTGATATCCCTGTCAAAGCCGAGATCATGGATATGCGAGAGGGTTGGGAAAGCACGTATGCCGATATCCGGGAAAAATTATTCCCTTGCATGCGCGTCGACGCGCGCACGGAGGTGACAGCTCACTTCGAAGCTTACCTGGACGATCGTCAACTGCACCAATTTATCCCCTGCCTGCGCCACGGTGATTTTGGAGGGAGCAACATCCTCTGGGATGCTGGGCAGGGCATGATCACAGGGGTGATCGATTTCTCATTTTGCGCGTTGGGTGATGCAGCTTACGATCTGGCGTCAATATCAACGATGGGGGAGGATTTTTATACCCGCCTTGTGCCCAGCTATGAGCCGGATCCCGCCCGGCGTTCATCCCTGCTGGCCCGGGCGCGATTCTACCGGGGTACATTTGCTCTGAGCGAGGCGTTGGATGGTCTACGGGACCATGACCCGGAATCGTATCGTCATGGGATGGAAGGGTATCTATAAAGTTGACATTTATCTTTCCCTTGACAGGTGACCTTAAGGATGTATAATGAATATATAACTCATATTGAATATATATTCATAACCACCGATGGAAATCGATCTTTCCTTCTTACGTGACAAAGCGACGGAAATCCGCCGCCGTAACCTGACCATGCTGGCGCGGGCTCGTATCGGCCATACGGGCGGCGATCTTTCGGTAACAGATATTCTCACCGTCCTCTATTTCGCAGTGCTGAAAGTAGACCCGCAAAACCCGGATTGGCCAGAAAGAGACCGGCTGATCCTGAGCAAAGGTCATTGCTCGGGAGCGCTCTATACCACATTGGCGGTGCGTGGTTTTTTCCCCATCCAGGAACTGGATAGCTTTGCCCAGCCCCTTTCCAGGCTGGGTGGGCATCCCAACCGGGTCAAAGTGCCGGGCGTGGAGACCAATACCGGCCCATTAGGCCATGGCTTGCCGGTGGCAGTTGGCGCGGCGCTGGCGGCCCGGCTGCAGCAGGCTGGATGGCGGGTGTTTGCCATCACCGGCGATGGGGAATTGCAGGAGGGCAGTAATTGGGAGGCCGCCATGTGTGCGGCACATCAACGGCTGGACAACCTGGCGGTGGTGGTTGACCGCAATGGACTCCAGCAGGGCGACACCACCGAAGCCACCAACCGCCTGGAGCCATTGGCTGAGAAATGGCGCGCCTTTGGCTGGTCGGTTCGCGAGGTCAATGGGCACGACCATTCCCAATTGCTGGATGCTTTCCACTACCTGCCCTTTGAGTCGGGCCGGCCAAGCTGCCTGATCGCCCACACCCATAAAGGGCAGGGCGTCTCGTTCATCCGCGACCAGGTCGGTTGGCACCACCGCACCCCTTCGGAGGCAGAGCTGGCCCTTGCGCTTGAGGAATTGGGGGAGGTTCGGGATGGCTGAGAAATTCGACTGTCGCGATGCTTTCACCAGAACCCTGGAGGAAATGGCAGCCGAGGAGCCCCGGCTGGTGGTGGTAGCCAATGACTCGATCGGATCTTCCAAGCTGGGAGGATTCGCTCGCAAATTTCCCGGGCGCCTGGTGAACGTCGGCATTGCTGAACAGAATATGGTGGGGGTGGCAGCCGGACTGGCAAACGGCGGATTGCTTCCTTTTGTCTGTGCCGCTTCGTGCTTTCTGACCGGGCGAGCCCTGGAGCAGATCAAGGTTGATGCAGCCTATTCCAACGCCAACATTAAGCTATGTGGGATGGCCAGCGGCGTTGCGTATGGTGAAATGGGTCCCACTCACCATTCCCTTGAAGACCTGGCCTGGACCCGCGCCATCGCCGGGATGACGGTCATCGTGCCGGCTGATCCGCAAGAGACCGAGCAAGCGACGCGTGCCGTGGCGCGCTACGCTGGCCCGGTATTCCTGCGCTTGAGTCGTATGCCCGTCCCGGCAGTGCATCCGCCCGCCTACCGCTTTGAGATCGGCAAGGCTGCCTGCCTGAAAGGGGGCGACGACCTGGCGATCATGGCCAACGGGACGATGGTGACAGTTGCCCTCCAGGCTGCCGAGCAACTCGAAAGCGAAGGAATTCATGCCCGGGTATTGAACCTGTCTACCATTCGCCCTCTGGATGAAGAAACCATCCTATGCGCCGCTCGCCAGGCTGGAAAGATCATCACACTCGAAGAGCATACCATCTACGGCGGACTGGGCGGCGCCGTGGCGGAGGTGGTGGTGCAGCATTGCCCGGTTCCCATGCGTATCCTGGGATTTCCGGGGGTGTTTGCCCCCACGGGGTCGGCGGAGTTCCTGCTGCAGCATTTCCACCTGACTCCAGAGGGTGTGCGGCTGGCGGCGCACCAGCTTCTGAACCAACGCTTACCAGACACATAACATCCACCAAGGAGATCCCGTTGACTAAAACCATCCTGTCGCTTGACCAGGGTACCACCAATAGCAAAGTCTCGCTCTTTGATGATCATGGAGCCCTTTTGAGGGAGTCCTCACGACCGCTGGAGATCCGTTATCCCAGGCCCGGTTGGGTGGAACAAGATGCGTGGGATTTATGGAACTCCATCCAGCTGGCCGCTTCAGAGGTATTGAATGGCGTGCAAGAGAAGGACCTGGCAGCGGTTGCTATCACCAACCAGCGCGAATCTACTGTGCTGTGGGACCGACGCAGCGGGGAGCCATTAGGGCCTTGCGTCACCTGGCAGTGCCATCGCTCGGCCCCATACTGTGCCGAGTTGCGCCAGCGTGGCCTGGAACCAACTCTTTACCAGCGCACCGGCCTGAAGATTGACCCGATGTTCTCGGCTGGAAAAGCCCGCTGGCTGTTGGATCACATTCCGAATGGGAAAAAACGAGCTGAGAACGGTGAAATATGCTTCGGCACAGTAGATGCCTGGATCTTATGGAACCTGAGCGGAGGAAAGCTTCATTCCTGCGATGTGACCAACGCCTCTCGCACACAGTTGTTTAACCTGCACACCCTGGCCTGGGATGATGAATTGCTGGAGATATTCGGTCTGCCGCGCCCCCTGCTGCCCGAGGTGCAACCATCCAGCTTTGTTTTTGGCCAGACCGCCCCCACGACCGCTATTCCGGCCGGAATTCCCATCGGCGCGCTGGTCGGGGACTCACATGGTTCGCTCTTTGGGCACAGGGGCTTCTGGCCAGGGGCGATCAAAGCCACTTATGGCACCGGATCGTCCTTAATGACACCGATCCCTGCCCTGGCCTTTTCTCAACGGGGACTCTCGACCAGCATTGCGTTTGGCATGGATCGCCCTGAAAACCGGGTGGTCTACTGCCTGGAAGGCAACATCTACGCCACAGGCGCAGCCGTGCAATGGCTGGCACAACTCCTGGGCTTAGAAGGGCCAGAACGGGTGGAAGCACTGGCACGCCAGGTGAGTGACACGGGCGGGGTATATTTCGTCCCGGCGTTGGTCGGGCTGGGAGCACCTTATTGGAAAGAAAAAGCCCGCGGGCTGGTCACGGGCCTGACACGTGGCTCCTCCACCGCCCACCTGGCTCGAGCTTCCCTGGAAGCCGTTGCCTACCAGATCCGCGACGTCTTCGAAGCCATGCAGGTTGAAGCTGGCGTGCCCCTGACCCACCTGCTGGTGGATGGCGGAGCGACGCGCAACGAACTGCTGATGCAATTCCAGGCCGATATCCTCAATGTGCCGGTGTACCGCTCGGCGGTCAGCGATAACTCAGCCCTGGGAGCGGCCTACCTGGCCGGGTTAGCCGTGGGTATTTGGGATTCGCTGGAGGAGATCATTGCCCTGCCCCGCCCGCAGCAGCTCTTCGAGCCGCAGATGAATGCTGATCAGCGCCAGCAGCTTTATGCTGGCTGGAAACAGGCGGTAGAGCGTACCATGTTCGAGCCTGAGGAATGACTGCATGGCACGCCTGGATGAACTGCGACTCCTGGCCAAAGTCGCCCACCTGTACTACGAGCGGGGAATGACCCAGCCCGAGATTGCACGACAGATGAGCCTTTCCCAGGCAACTGTCTCTCGGCTACTCAAGCGTGCCTTAAATGAGCAGGTCGTTCGCATCACCATCAGCCCACCGCAAGGGGCCTACACCAAGCTTGAAGATGCCATCCAATCCCGTTACCAGCTCCGGGATGTGATGGTGGCTGACGCATTGGATGAAAGCGAAGCCGAAATTCTACGCAGCATCGGCAGCACAGCCGCTTTTTACCTGGAGACCACCCTGGAACCGGGCGAGACGGTCGGCATATCCTCCTGGAGTGAGACCTTGCTGGCGATGGTGGATGCCCTGACTCCTCTTGCTCGCCCCAGTGGCTCCAGGGTGGTTCAGATTCTGGGCGGGATCGGCAATCCAGGAGCCGGCGTGCACGCTACCCACCTCACCCGCCGGCTGGCTGCCTGTCTGCATGGAGAACCCATCTTTTTGCCTGCACCCGGCATTGCGGCTTCTCCCGCCGCGAAAGATCTGTTCTTCGAAGACCAGTACGTGCGAGAAGCCGTCCAGCTTTTTGATCAGGTCAGCCTGGCGTTGGTCGGAATAGGAACGGTGGAACCATCTGCCATGCTGGCCCGCTCGGGCAATGTGTTTGCACCACAAGAGCTGGAGACGCTGCGCTCCAGCGGGGCAGTGGGAGATGTATGCTTGCATTTCTTTGACGCAGCCGGCAGACCGGTTCTTACCCCGCTGAATGACCGAGTGATCGGCATGGAACTGGCTCAATTGCGAAGCTGCCGGCGTTCGGTGGGTTTGGCAGGAGGAAAGCGCAAGCTCTCCGCCATTGTAGGCGCCCTCCGGGGCGGTTGGGTGAATGTTTTGATCACCGACCGGTTCACAGCAGAACGGTTGGTATGATGAAAAAGGAGGTTCTTATGTCACAAGCAGTCCTGGCAGTGATCGTGGGCAATCGAGATTTCTTCCCTGACCGGTTGGTCAGTGAAGCACGGGCGGATATTCTGGCGCTGTTCAAAGAGATGGATATTGAGCCAGTGATTCTCAACGAAGGCGATACCAAACTAGGCGGGGTTGAAACCTGGGCCGATGCTAAGATTTGCGCTGAACTGTTCCGTAAGAATGCTGCTCGAATCGATGGCATCCTGGTCACACTGCCCAATTTTGGCGACGAAAAGGGCATCGCCGATACGATCCAGTTATCCGGTTTAAAGGTACCCATTTTGGTGCAGGCTTACCCGGATGATCTGGACCAGCTTAGCGTCGAGCGGAGGCGCGACTCCTTCTGCGGAAAAGTTTCGGCGTGCAATAACCTGCGTCAGTATGGCTTTGCCTTTACCCTGACCGAACAGCACACGGTACACCCCCTGACAGCCGGGTTTAAAGCCGACCTAGCCAGGTTCATCCGCACCTGCAAGGTGGTCAGAGGGCTACGCAACGCCCGTCTGGGAGCGATTGGGGCACGGCCGAATGCTTTCAACACCGTGCGCTACAGCGAAAAACTGTTGCAGGCGGCCGGGATCAGCGTTGCCACCATCGACCTTTCGGAGATCCTGGGGAAAGCCGCCCATTTGGATGATTCCGACCCTCGTGTGACTGGCAAGCTGGACGAAATCCGGGCGTATGCCAGGTCAAGCGCGGTGCCCTCCCCGGCTTTGGTGCGTATGGCCAAGCTAGGCATCGTGATCTCCGATTGGATGGCAGCCAATGACCTGGTTGCCAGCGCGTTGCAATGCTGGAATTCAATCCAGGCCAACTACGGGATCAATGCCTGTACTCTGATGAGTATGATGAGCGAGAAGCTGATGCCCTCAGCTTGCGAGGTGGATGTGACCGGGGTAGCCTCCATGTACGCGCTACAACTGGCCTCCGGAACGCCCAGCGCCCTGGTGGATTGGAACAACAACTACGCCGATGACCCAGATAAGTGCGTATTGTTCCACTGCGGCAACTGGGCGCGTAGCTTTCTACCGGATATCGAGATCAAGAACGCCCCCATCCTGGGCTCCACCCTGGGTGTGGAGAATACCTATGGGGCGGTGTGGGGCCGTACCCCAGCCGGTCCGATGACGTTTGCCCGCATCAGTACCGATGATATTTTCGGTGCAATTCACTCCTACGTGGGGGAGGGTGCTTTTACGGAAGATCCCCTGGACACCTTTGGCTCACGGGCGGTGGTACAGGTGCCAGGATTGCAGCGTCTGATGAAACATATTTGCAAGAACGGTTTCGAACACCACGTCGCTATGAGCGCCTCGCACACCGCCAGCGCGTTGGCGGAAGCCTTCGAGACTTATTTTGGCTGGGAAGTCTACCGCCACGAAGGATGAGCCTTTTTTCCTGAGAAAGGAACCAAAATGAGCACTCCAGAAATTGCCTGCTGGGAGATCTTCGAGCTCTCTCTACCTGGTCTGGCGTTTGGCAACCCGTTTGCCGATGTCCATCTCTCGGCGCGCTTCCAGAAGGGGGGACGGGTGCTGGAACCGGAAGGCTTTTACGATGGTGCAGAGGGCCGCAAAGGGATCTACCGCTTGCGCTTCATGCCAGATGAGCTGGGCGAGTGGCGTTATGTCACCCGTAGTAACCTGCCCGAATTGGATGGGATACAGGGGACGTTCTATTGCGTGCCGCCGCACCCGGGTGTGCACGGTCCGGTGAAGGTAGCGAGCACCTATCACTTCGCCTATGCCGATGGCAAGCGCTTTTTTCCGCTTGGCACCACCTGCTATGCCTGGGCCAACCAGCCGGTTGAGCTGCAGGAGCAGACGATTCAGTCGTTGGCAACTGCGCCCTTTAATAAACTCCGCATGTGCATCTTCCCCAAGGATTACCTATACAACAAGAACGAACCGCTTGATTACGCCTTTCCTATCCTGGAGAAAGAAACGAGGGTCAAGGGTCAAACCTCAACAGATGAGTATTCCTTTGACTTCACCCGCTTCAACCCGGCCTTCTTCCGGCGCATCGAGCAGCACATCGGCCAGTTAGCGGAGCTGAGGATCGAGGCGGATGTGATCCTCTTCCATCCCTATGACCGCTGGGGATTTTCGAACATGGATGCCCAAACCGACGAACGCTACCTGCGTTACTTGATCGCCCGGCTGGCCGCTTACCGCAACGTTTGGTGGTCGCTGGCCAACGAATATGACATTATGAAATCCAAGAACCTGGCGGATTGGGACCGTTTGTTTCGCATCGTACAGACCTATGATCCCTACCAGCACCTGCGCTCGGTACACAACTGGCAGAGATCAGATACGCATGACACCCGCACCTTTTACGACCACGGCAAGCCGTGGGTCACCCACTGCTCGATCCAGCATTCCTACGTGGACCTGGTGAGTAACTGGCGCGAGCTATATCATAAGCCGGTGATTGTGGATGAGTGTTGTTACGAGGGCAACCTGCCCAACGCCTGGGGCAACCTGATCCCGCAGGAGATGGTGCGCCGGTTCTGGGAGGCTACGCTGCGCGGTGGGTACTGTACGCACGGCGAGACCTATCTGGACTCGCAGGATGTGATCTGGTGGGCAAAGGGCGGCTTGCTGAAAGGCCAATCCCCGCCGCGCATTGCCTTCTTGCGCCACATCCTGGAAGAAATCCCGGCTGGCTGGCTCGACCCTCTGACCGGGATTACCAATACTCACCTCTCCTCTGCCGGCCAACCAGGTCGCTATTACCTGACCTACTTTGGCTTCCGGCAGCCTGGCGAGGTGCAGGTGAGTCTGCCGGTGGAAGGGACATTCCGGGCCGAGATCATCGACACCTGGGAGATGACCATCAGCCCGCTGCCGGGGACGTTCGAGAGGACGACCACCATTGCGTTGCCAGGGAAGCCTTACCTGGCTTTGAGAATCCAAAAAACGTAGGCTATCCAGGACTCCACCCACTGGCCAGGCTCATCGCGCAGGCCGGTAGAAGAACACCTCAGAGGGATGGGCGCGCCCGCACTTCGGGCAGATGCGCGCCAGTGATGACCCCGTGAAACATGAATTGATTCAACTTGGCGGCAGCGCCTCCGGGTGACGCATGAGCGAGAGGCACACCGGCTGAAAATATTTCGGCCAGAAGCTGGCAGCCTCAGGGTTGAACGATTCAAAATCCACCGAACAGCGCGTAAATCCCAGCCCGGCGTAGTGACATAGTGCAGCATCCAGCAGAGCTGGGGCTGCCCCCTGGCCTCGATATGGGGACCGGGTGTAGGCCCCCCGGTGATGGCGATGGTCGTCGGCGATTGGACAATTTCGGTGGCGCCAAAGCTACCTCCCTCGAAGCGGATATATCCGGCCAGCTCCCCGCCTGAAACTGCAATCCAGACGCTGTTGGGAGGAGTATCCATAAATTCCTGAAATTCCTGCTCTCCCTTGGCGGCCTGGGGAACCATCAGTACCGGTGGTTGGGCGTAATGCCTGATGTGTTCTTCCTCCAGTTGAGCCAGCGCGCTGGCATCCTCCGCCTGTGCCTGGCGGATATGCAGCCGGGTGGGGTATGGCACACCCAGAGGCTGTATAGTGCGGATTGCATCCACCACGGCCAGCCCAAACCCATTCCAAAACCACACCTCACGCGCAATGTGATCCTCCGCCAGCAGGCTGATGGCGTGCACACCACAGTCAGCTACAGTCCAGGCGCCGGCAGCCGCCCGGTATAAAGAGCGATAGGCTCGCTCCTGCTGTCCTTCGAGCGCCGCATGCGCCCAAACCGGGCAATAAGCGCCCTTTAATCCGGTATTGCGGAAATGATCGATCAGAAATCCTGCCAGGTAACCAACCAGCCGCCCACCTTCCAGGGCAGCAAAAGCCGGGCCAGATGGTAAAAAGACGCCCAGCTTCTCCCGCACTCGTTCGGGGCACTCCATATCATTAGGCAAAATGGGGGTTGCCTGGCGCTGATTCCGGTAATTCTTGACAAACAATTCCGCCGCGGCGAGAAGCATTTCCTCACCCAAAGGCACAATTTCCACCGCTTCCTCCCTCGCAAGCCAGATTTGTCCTGAAAAAGAGTAAGGATGATAAAAAGTCTATCATATAACGCTTGAAATCCGCTACCCTTATGCGTCTCGGGCGCAGCCATGGATTCGATCTATCATGTCCCGAAATGGCCCGCTAAACCCCAACCACAGATAGATCGTAGGGCGCAGTGAACCGAGGTCCCCACCTATCCTTACCGGCGAAACTGCGTCCCAGTCAGATGGCCGTAAGGACGCATCAAAAGCGGTTAAGTTTCCTGAAGGTATCCTGACTGTATCATCTCTCAGAAATATTGTATTGTCCAGAATGCCATCCCCCAATCCGTGATATAATCCACCTATCTACTGGAAGGTTTGTTTGCGCGGCTGCCTGACCTTTTTGTGGGATGGCAGCAATCTTTTTATGGCCGTTAAAGCCGGGACCAAAGGAAACCAAATGGAAACGAAGTTATACATTGGAAATCTCTCCTACTCTACCACGGAAGAGGAATTACGCACCCTGTTTGCGCAGGCGGGAACTGTGAGCTCGGTTGACCTGATCAAAGACCGCATGACAGGCAGTTCGAAGGGTTTTGCCTTCGTGCAGATGAGCTCTCAAGAAGAAGCTCAGAAAGCCATCAGCATGTTCAACGGCTATAGCCTTGGTGGACGGGAGATTAAGGTCAATCCAGCCCGGCCGCGCGAGGAATCAGGGCGTGGTGGTGGATTTGATGCTTCCCGGCGCAGCGACGGCTACGGTCGTGGTGGTGGACGCGGTGGGCATGGTGGTGGCGGGCGAGACCGCCGCGGCGGCGGGCAACGTTACTAGGGCCCAATCCGGGTTTCGTGCCTGCTCTACCGCCAGTGGCCACCTATAACCCTGGCTTTCATAATTAATCCAACCATGGAGCACCAGCGGATGAGTGGATTTTATCCATTCACCCGCTTAGACTTCATTCCTCGCCCCCACACTTTCACCGGGCAACTCCAGGGTTTTTCTGCCCCCAATTCCCTGTTGTGAGAATATTTTTTGATCCAAACCACTTGTGAAATTTGTCATCTTGCGGATAATTAAGGTATCCAATGACAAGCATCATTCAGCATACTCTTCGATTATGTGATGAGGAGGTAACCTATGGGCAAGAAAAAGAAAGACCAGAAAAAGAGCAAGTCATCGAAAAAGGCTGAGGCCACCCCAATAGAAAATACTCCGGTGGACCCGCAGGCTGTGACCCATACCGAAGTGCAAGTAGAAGAAGCCAGGGAAGAACCTAAGAAGGTCAAGGTTGTTCCCGAATATCATGCGGAGGAAAAACCGAAAAAGCTCAGCAAGAAATTCTACGAGAAAGAGCTGCGCCGCCTGCAGATAGAGCTGGTGAAGCTGCAGGAGTGGGTGAAATTCAAAGGGCTGAAGGTGGTGGTGATTTTCGAAGGTCGCGACGCGGCTGGCAAGGGGGGCACTATCAAACGCATTACCGAAAGCCTGAACCCGCGCATCTGCCGGGTGGTAGCAACTCCGACCCCCACCGAACGCGAGCGCACCCAATGGTACTTCCAGCGTTACGTGGCTCACCTACCAGCGTCTGGAGAGATTGTCCTGTTTGACCGCAGTTGGTATAACCGGGCCGGCGTAGAGCGGGTGATGGGATTTTGCACCGAGGAAGAGTACAACGAGTTCCTGCGCTCCTGCCCGGAGTTTGAACGCATGCTGGTACGCTCAGGGATCATCCTGATCAAATATTGGTTCTCGGTCAGCGACGACGAGCAGGAACGGCGTTTCCAGGCCCGTATCGATGATCCGACCAAACGTTGGAAGCTCAGCCCGATGGACCTGGGAGCACGCACTCGTTGGGTAGAATACTCCCGCGCCAAGGACGAAATGTTCAAATACACGGATATCAAGCAGGCCCCCTGGTGGGTAGTGAATTCCAACGATAAAAGCCGCGCCCGGCTGAACTGCATCAGCCACCTGCTGAGCCAGATCCACTACGAGGATCTGACCCCCGAGCCGATCATCCTGCCCCCGCGCCAGGAGGATCGCGGCTACGTGCGACCGCCGATCACTGACCAGACCTTTGTACCAGAGATCTATTAACTGGCTGGAATTTGCCTGGTCTCCACACCGCCTTCCCAACGCATCTCCACCACGACCGGCACATTCGATAGGAGAGAAACCACAGGCTGCTCCCAGGTGGAGGAGCGTGCCTGGCAGTGCAGGTCCAGCAGGCCATTTTCACCGTAGGGATAGCCTTTGATCCCGTGTTCATCTATTAGGTGAATATCCCAAACCAGCCGGTTGGCAGGTACATCAGGACGCAGGCCAAACACATATTCAAACAAGACCGCCACTGGTGGTAAGCCAGTCCAACCGACAAAATCGTCCCGGGCGATATTCCCCGGGGTCGGCCTACCCGGTTTACAATTCTCCCGGATTTTTCTAATCCGTTCTAACTCACGAACCATCTCCGGTGGCAGGTCAGTCCACTCGCCAGGATTGTTTCTGGCGGTATTCTGCGAAGCTGCTATCTCCGGCGCATAGTTTTCCCAGACCGTCCCGGTCTGTTCAAATACGCTGACCACATTTTGAAGGTGATTAAATCCAATCTCGTAAGCCAGCCCATCAAGCCCTGCCTGGGTCAACCCGCGCAGGATCATATAATTGGTCGGAGCCCAGACGCTCCCAAGCCAGTAACTCCCTTCCGGGCTGTAATCGGGGTGGTCGGCTGAGAGCGAAGGGACCCGGTGTGGGCGGTTGAACTCGCGTGAATTCTCAAGATGGGCAATAAAGCGCTCAAGGTTTCCGGGTGGCAGGATATCTGCCAATAAAGCCCAATAGGCGCCGATGGTTTTCACATTCGACAGTTCTCCATTGGCAAAGCGGTCGTAGTAGAAGCCGGTTGCCTCATCCCACATCGTGCGGTTGATCACTCCTTTGAGCTGTTGCACTTCCTTCTGCAAATTGTTGACCTCGGGTTCACGGCTCAGTGCCTTCGCCATTTTGGTCAGAATCTGGGCGGAAAAGACCGCTTGCAGGCAGGTATCGATCCAGGCCATGTGCCCGTTACCCCACCATTCCAGTGGGTACCGTACCGCCTGGTCCTCCTCCGGGATGAGCAGGCGGGGTTGGTTATCCATCCCACATGCCCACCCGCTGGCCCAATAGGTGCCATCCGGCCAGGTGCGATAGCGCCGGAACCAGTGATGAAAGGCCAGCAGAGGCGGAAAGACCTTTGCCAGGCGCTCCTGGTCGCCGTAGTTCAGGTAGTATTCCCACTCCGTCCAGGGCATCACGTTCGGGCCGGTGGCTGAAGGGTCAAAACGCGTGAAGGTATCTGTCCCATCGCTTTCGCGGATCTCGCGGCAGATGAAGCCGTCCGGGTGCTGTTTAGCATAAAAATTATCGAGCGTGCGCTGGAAATTGAAGGCGCGTTTGCCATAACGGGCGAACAGGAGGATAAAGGCCGAATCCCACATGAACAGGTTGCCGTTGAAGGCAGTATCGATATAAGGAGAGGCAAAGCCATTCTTCCGCGTGGGCTGGCGCAGGTTCCTGAAGGCAATCTCCCACACCTTCCAATAGCAATCCATAGCGGAGTCGTGCCCCTTCCAGGAGGGTTGGGGCAGGAGGGCGCGAGATCGTTCAAAACTGGGCAAGGGGTCGAGCTGAGGTTCTTCCTTCAGAAAAGTATTTTGCCTGATATAAGGGTCGGGGATGTAGTTGGCATAGTAGGTCAGCTTTTGTTGTGAAAACATGGTTATTCCTCTTCAATGCAGCTTATTCTACAAGGGTGTGAATACGCTCCAGCCCCAGTTCCTGAGCAGCGCGCAGTCTGTAAAGACCATCTATCAGGATATATCCATCCCCTGCTCGCCGCACTTGGATCGGCGGGGTAATTTGACCCAGGCGTCGGGCACGATCGACTGCCTTGCGAAGTTTTTCGGGATCGAGCCGCATGTTTTGATGATGGGGAAGCAGGCGGATGCGCGCCAGTGGAATCTGCACAGCGCCTGCATCGGCCTGGCTCGTGCGCGCAGCCTGGAGAGTTGGGCTGGGCGAGGAGCTGACCACCAGATGAAACCCGGTCTGCTCTTCAAAGGCTGCCTTCAAGCCGTCGAGCTCGTCCTCGCCCGGCATAGAGGAGAGGATCAGTGTGACCTCGCCCCGCTCAGGGTAGATGCTGGGACCTTTGAGAATGGTCAGGCCAGCACCAACCAGTACAGAACGCGCCGCCTCCAGGATCGCTCCCTGATTGGCATTGGAATTGATGCTCAACCGCCAGCCGGTGTGCTGCGCCAGCCGGTCGATCTCCTCCTGGTAGCGTTCGCCCACCTGGCGTGAGATAAAGGACAAGACAATTTCATCTCCTTTCAAACCGGTGCGGTAGAGCGTGCTGCCCTCCAGGGCGCTCTTGATCGCCGCATAGGCCGCGTTGATCTCCATTCTGGCGCCAGTCTGCTCGGTCTTGATTTGGGGTGCAGCCATGGAGTCAGTCGGCGAGCTGCCACCAACGCCCAGGCTAATCTGCAACTCGTAACCGCTCACCGCCCGGAAACGATCTTGCGCGTTGATGAATTGGCCCGGGCTGCCGGGGCCGTTCAGGGTAATCACTACCCGCCTGGCTTCGCGATGCACCGCCGGGTTTTTCACGGTCTTCCAGCCGGTCGGCAGAACCTCACTCACCAGCCTGTTGAGGGCTGCCAGGTTGGCCTCGGGTGGTAGCTCGACTTTCCATCCTGTATCGGCTTCCAGGTCTGCGATAAGGTCACCATATTGAGAGCGAGCCACATCAGGAAAATCAAAGGTCAAGATCAGCACATGTTGATCCAGGCGATAACCGCACTTCCGCAGGCGGGCTTCTGCCGGAAAATACTGGCTGGCTAGAGCTAATGCCAGGTTTGGCTCCATGCGCGCTGGAGCAGCACTTTGACTGGGCAGGTATCTGGCAAGCTCCTCAGGAGTTGGAGGGTTCTTCCCCAGGACAGCAATCACTTCCTCAGGGTAAGTGACCTGGTCAGGAGACTCGTCGGTTGAGACCACCAAGTGATCGCGCCCGGCGGACTGGCAACACGCTGGATACACACTGCCGTCACTGCGCCGCAGGATCAACCACTGCCCAGATGGTTCCGGCAGGGCCACCATCTGGGCGCGGTGTTTTTGGATCAAGTCAATCTGGGCGACCGTCCGGGCACGGTACATGGCCTGCGTTCCTGGGCGAGGCTCAAAATAAAGGCCGTCCTGGCTCAGCGCCATATCCAGCTCTGCCTGACGCGTTTCAGAAGCTTCACCCCACCAGGCGCGCGCCAATTCAGCACTCGAGAAATATCCACCTCCAGGAGCGGCGACCTCGCTCCACAGCCGGCGCACCTCCACCGGCCGGTTGCCTCCAACTCCCCTGGGACGCTCCCGAACCGGGAACCCCTGACCTACCAGGTGAAATTCCAGCACCTGTCCAGTGCGCGGCTGCCAGATCTCCCTCCCGCGTTCCGCCAATGCGCCAGCCAGTCGAGCACGCGCCAGCTCATCGCCATGCACCAGCAAGGTGTTAGCCGGGTTGAGCGTCTCCACCAGGCTGGTGAGCTGCCCTTCATCGGCGTGGGCTGAGAGTGAATAGAGACCCAGCCGGCACTGCACGTCAACCTTATCCTTGCCCAGGCGGATCGTCCCGGAGCCGCGCTCAGCAACTTCCTGCAGCCGTCGACCAGGTGACTCCTCATCCTGATAACCGGTCAGCAGGATGGCGTGTTGAGGGCTGCCCGCCAGGGCGCGAGCGTAGGAGAGAGCAGGACCTCCCGCCAGCATCCCTGAGCTGGCGACGATAATCACCGGGTTAGGCTGCCAGACCAGGGCATTGCGCTGGTCATTGCTCTGGATGGGCCGGATGCTGCCTTCAAAAAAAGCTGCACCGTGCTCCTGGAGTGGCAAGGGGAGGACCTCCACAAAGCTGGTGTAGGCAGCGCAGATGGCGCGCACCATGCCATCCGCCCAGACCGGGATAGGAGGTAATTCGCCGCGCCGCTGGTACTCGCCCAGGATGAGTAAAATTTCCTGTGCCCTCCCCAGCGCAAAGGCCGGGATGAGCACTTTACCCCCTGCGCCAATCACCTGGGAGATCGTCTCGACCAGCTTGCGTTCCTGTGCAGCGCGGTTGGCGTGTAACCGCCCACCGTAAGTGCTTTCCAGAACCAGGATATCCGGCCGGAACGCGGGAGGACGGGCACCATCCACGGTACGCTGCGGGGAGATCGAAAGGTCGCCACTGACCAGGATGCGCCCTTCATCGCTTTCCAGGCCGATCATGGCCGCTCCGGCGATATGCCCGGCTGGGAAGAAAGTGGCAATCAACCCCGGTGCGAGCGGCAAGGGGGTATGAAAAGGCATCGGGACCAGGGCCGACATCAGGCGTTCAACTGCCAGGTCGTCGAACAACGGCAGGTCACCTTCTTCCTCCAGGCGGCTTTGCATGATGCGCCGCGCGTCGCGGTGCAGCACGCCAATCAATGCTATTGTGGGGGCTGTGGCATAAATGGGAACATCCGGAAAGCGGGCGGTCACCAGCTCCAAAGCGCCGGTGTGATCGGTGTGGGCATGGGTCACCAACACGGCATCCATTCCACCCAGCGCGTCCACCTGGCTCAGGTCCGGGAGCTGATCGCCAGCCAATCCCCAGCGTGCTTTGGGCGAAGGTCGGATCCCCGCATCCACCAGAAGCCTCCGGCCGGCTGTCTCAATGAGCAAGCTGCTAGCGCCGACCTCGTCGGCGCCACCGAGGAAATGGAGTTTCATGTTATGGATGATAGCACAAGATAACCTTTTTGCGGCAGCTTTCTGGCTGAAACAAGCTTCCTGGGACCATGCGAGGATCGCTCCGCTACGTTGGCGATGACATCCTTGTGTGCTTCTATGGAACCAACCTGTAAAAGCACTACTGGAAAGTCCAGGGGAATCGGAAGTTTTGTTAACAAACGGTTAACGATAGGTTAATTGGTGTTAAAATTGTAGGGGATTTTCCTCGCCTATCATGGAGGTACATGTGAATTTTTCTTTTCTTCCTGCCGAAGTGAAGTTCTACGATTATTTTGAGAAGGCTACCGCCAATCTGTTGGAAGGAGCGCGCCTGCTGCTGAAGCTCCTGGATAACTTTGACCCCGAGATCGTAGAAGATCTTACTGCCCAAATCACCGAGATCGAACACCAGGGGGATTTCATTGTTCACGAGGTGACCAACTTGCTGCCTCGTACATTGATTACCCCCATTGATAGCGATGATATTCAACGGTTGGTCTCCGCCCTGGATGACGCTCTGGATGCCATGGATGGCGCAGCCCAACGTTTGCTGATCTACCAGGTAACCGAGGTGAAGAAACCTGCTCGTCGCCTGGCGCACTTGATCCTTGAGAGCGCCACCGAGCTGGAGATCGCCATCAAAAGTCTGCGCGACAAAAAGAGTTACAACCTTGTCCAAGAACGGATTGTCCAGATCAACACTCTGGAAAATAACGGAGATCGTGTCCTGACCGAGGGCTTGAAAAGCCTAGTCGCACATCGCGAGGATATTTTCGACTTTATTCGCTGGAAAGAGATTTACGAGCTATTAGAGGCCACCACCGACCGCATCGAAGATGCTGGGGATATCTTACAAAGAGTGATCATCACCAATGCTTGATTGGACCTTAATATTCACCGTAGTCATCATTGCCATGGCCCTATCCTTCGATTTCGTGAATGGCTTTCATGACGCCGCCAATTCGATCGCCACGGTCGTCTCCACCCGTGTGCTTACCCCTTTGCAGGGTGTGGCTTGGGCTGCCTTCTTTAACTTTATCGCCGCCTTTGTCTTCGGCACCGCCGTCGCCCAAACAATGGGCTCCGGTCTGGTCAATGTGAACCAGGTTGACCGGTTGGTCATCCTGACTGCACTGATCGGAGCAGTTTCCTGGGACCTGATCACCTGGCGTCTGGGATTGCCCACCAGCTCCTCGCACGCCCTGATGGGCGGGTATGCCGGGGCTGCCATAGTAAAAGCCGGTTTCGGCGTTCTCATTCTATCTGGATGGGTAAAGACCCTGGCTTTCATTTTCATCGCACCCCTATTAGGGTGGTTCCTGGGTACCCTGTTTATTATCATCATATACCGCTTGTTCGCCAAGCGCACCCCGGCTTTCGCCGACCGGTTCTTCCGGCGCGGGCAGCTTGTTTCGGCTGGTCTATACAGCATTGGGCACGGCACCAACGACGCCCAGAAGACGATGGGGATTATTGCCGGCACCCTGTTCACGGTACCGGTCTACCAGCATCTCGTCACTGATTCCACCGGGCACCTGACCATCCCCTTTTGGATTGTGCTGATGGCGCATGCCGCTATCGCCCTGGGAACCCTTTCAGGCGGGTGGCGGATTGTCCATACGGTGGGTAGTAAGATCACCAAATTGCAGCCATTGGGTGGTTTTGCAGCCGAATCAGCTGGCGCCGTGACGATATTTATATCCTCTCACCTGGGTATCCCGGTTTCGACCACCCATACCATCACCGGCGCAATTGTGGGGGTGGGCTCCGTGCGCGGGTTGCGGGCAGTGCGCTGGGGCGTGGCCAGCCAGATCGTCTGGGCCTGGATTTTCACCATCCCAGCCTCTGGGCTGATCGCCGCCAGTGTGTATTTCCTCGCCCACTGGATCTCCTCATGGATTGCAATGCTCTGACCTGGCTCCAGAAAGGTCTCAAAGTTGGTTCTTGATTAAAGCCAGCAGTGCCCGGGCAGCATCTTCCGGCCCCTGCCGCTCCATGCCGGGTACTCCCAGCCGGGTGCGGAACTGTCCCACGAACACATCCGCTGCGAAAAAGGCCTCAAAAAAGTCGCGCGCCAGCACCTCGTGTAACTGCCGGTATTGCTGCGGGCCGAAGATGTTGGCAAAGTAGGTATGCACCAACCCTGTGGTAGTGGTAGTGCCCTTACTCATCACCGTCCCTTCCCGGAACACGTTCATAGCTTCCTCCGGGGTGCTGAAACGCTGGATGATCGGGTGATCTTCGTCGATCTCCTCGTAATTGTTGGCATACAGCACCAGGTCAACCGGGTAACCCTTGATCACATTATGGAAGGTGGTCACCGGGATCACCACCCGGGCGTTGACCTGTGCCGGGCTCATAATGATCGTTCGGTCAATCTGCCCAAAGGCATAGCCAGGTTGCAGGTCATCCAGCCGGACAAACGCCCCGGTTTCGGTGCCATAGCCTAGCACGGTGCCATCTGGATCGATCTTCAGCGAGCCCATGTCATCGGCGATGATGATGATATCCTCGATATCCTCGGAGCCAATCACCCGCATCGCCTCCAGCGTCTCCGATTTTCCCGCCCCAGTATCCCCCATGACCAGCACATTAAATGCGCCTTTATCACGGATGAGCAGGCTGAACATCGCCCCATGGTAGGGCATGCGCTCCAGCTTCATCATGCGGATATTGTGCAGGGTGAGCACCATCTTCTTCAAGTAGCCGAAATAGCCAAAATCATCCTTGCCAGGCACGGTCGCCACCAATATATCGTTTTCTTCGTCGTCGTAGAAGATCGTGGCAGAACCGTTGCTTTCAGAGGTGATCACCTCATCTGTCCCATACAGGTAAATAGCATCTGGCTTGCGATTACAATCCTCATCGTTGGCCATCTCGAACAGGTTGCACAGCGCAAAACCCAGCTCAAAGAAGCGGATGTGAAAGTAGATCATGATCACCAATTCGCCCACCTTGGCCGGGTAGCACAGCCAATCATCCCGGTGGATATATACTTTTTCCAGCGGGTTTTCATACACCCGTTCGAATACCCCCTTGCGTTTATTCATCGGGGGTGAAAAGATGAGCGGGGGGTAGATCAACACCTGCCGGATTACCGGCAAGGAGGCCAGCTTGCCATAGACGTCATTCGGGCCGCGCGGGTAAGGTATGCTCTTGGGCAAGGCGATGGCCGCGATCTCCGCCCCAGAGCGAACCTGGCGATAGATGCGCGGGTGATCACCAGTGATGTTTTCCTGCACATCGCGGTAGGTGCCGCGCACCAGGTGGGTAAGGGTTTCGATAGTGTTATGAAAAGTACGGTAAGGGCGCTGATCGAACTGGTCCCCTTCCGAATCAACGATGATCAGGCGTTGGAAGTTGCGCCAGTAATTGTAGAAATACTCGACAAAGTCATTAAACAGCACCGGGTCACGAAAGAACTGCTCGGAACCTGGCACAATCTTCATGACGTGCTCACCCGGAATCTTGGTCAGGTACTTGAGCGTCTCGAGCAGCAGGCGAATATCGCCATCGCTGATCTCGCGATGGTCAAAGACGTGTAATAAGCGCGAGTTTCGTCTGGAAAGGTCTTTGATGCCTCGCTTGAGAATCTCGCCAAACAGGGGACTTGACAGCAGCTTTTCGGCTGTGTCACACACCCGGTCGCGCAGCCGGATGATGACTTTGCCATTGAAGAACCGGTATGTACCGCTTTCCATACTGCCTCTTTCTGAATTAAGTTGATCAATTTTACTCCAATTCATACCAATTCTTAATAGGGGTTTATCGAGAAGCGCAGGGTTCTACCAGATCAATCCGTTGGTTAAGAGGTAGAATCGAGGTGATAAAATCCTATGCAGCTCCATTTCATTCAGGACTTCGATGAACGATTTCAACAGTCCCTTGAGCTTATCCTCCTCCGATTCTCACCTGGTCGAAGCCTTCCAGTGGGCCAAAACGCAAGCCCTGGCTTACGTGTTCCAGGGCGACCCGGTAGGTGATTGGTACGAAGCCGCCCTGCCCGGTCGGCAGGCCTTTTGCATGCGCGATGTGGCCCACCAGGCCAGTGGAGCACATGCGCTGGGGTTGGCCCGCTTCAACCGCAATATGCTACACCGGTTTGCCGAAAATATCTCCGCTTCCAGGATTTGGTGCTCCTATTGGGAGATCGACCGGCGCAACCTGCCCTGCCCGGTGGATTATCACAATGACCACGATTTCTGGTATAACCTGCCGGCCAACTTCGATATCCTGGATTGCTGCTGGCGGCAGTACCTGTGGACCGGCGACCGGGCTTACCTGGATGATCCTACCTTCCGCTTCTTTTATGCCAAGTCGGTGGAGGAGTATGTCCGCCAGTGGGATTTGGACCGCGATGGGTTGATGGAGTATGATCCGGAAAATGGGTATTGTGGGATTGCCTCGTATGACGAAGATTTCCCCCGTCCATTGCTGGGTGGGGACCAGGTAGCCGCCCAATACGGCGGTTATCGGGCCTATGCCAACCTGGCCGAGCTGGATGGCAACCTGGATGAAGCTGAGCGCTTCCGCAACCTGGCGCAGGGGCTTAGAGATCACTACAACACGAACTGGTGGAATGAGTCTAATAGCCGGTTCTATTGCGCCCTCCAGCAAGACTACTCGTTTTCCAGCCAGCTGCGCGGTATCTCCAATTTCTTCCCGCTATATTTTGAGATGACCGAGGCAGGACGCAAAACCGACCAGGTCCTGGCGCAGGCCGTGCAACTCTCACCCCATCTCAATGTGGAAGAACGCTCCTACCAGCCTGAGATCTTCTTCCGTTATGGCCTATATCAGCCCGCCTACCAGGAATTGCTGGCGCTGTGCGAGCCCAATCTGCCGCGCCGTACCTATCCGGAGGTTTCCTATGCCGTGGTTGGGGCGATCACCTCGGGACTGATGGGCATCGCACCGGATGCGCGCGAGCGGCTGGTCACCACCCTGCCCCACCTGCCGGATGAAGTAGAATGGGTCGAGCTGGATCACCTGCCCATCCTCGATACCCGGATCACCCTGAGGCACCGTGGGCGGTCAGAATCGTCTATAACCAACCAGGGAAATCAGCCATTCTACTGGCAGGCAACCTTTCCAGGCTGGGTAGACTCTCTGCTGGTGGATGGAGCCCACTTTCCGGCCCTGCACAACTACGGTCCGAACGGGCAGGAAGAAACCTATGCCTTGCTACGTGTGGGGCGCGCCGAACAGCATGTGGCCAGGATTGCTTAATAGCAAGTGTCCGCTTTTTTACAGCGAAGTCATCTGTGGCTGAATAAAATCAGGAGGAACCTCATGAAACGCGTCGGATTTATTCTCAAGGTCAAGCAGGATAAGCTCGTTGAATATCAGGAGCACCATAAGGCCGTCTGGCCGGAGATGCTGGCTGCGCTGAGCCGCACCGGTTGGCACAACTACTCCCTGTTCTTGCGCGAAGATGGCTTGCTTTTCGGCTATTTTGAGACTCCCGAAAGCTTCCAGGCCGCCCTGGATGGCATGGCAAAAGAGGAGATCAACGCCAAGTGGCAGGACTTCATGGCACCTTACTTTGAAGGCCTGGGCGGCGCCCATGCCGATGAAAACATGATCGAACTGAAGGAAGTGTTTCATCTAGACTGAATCACCAGAGATGCCGCTTGACTGACGAAACTGAAAATATCAGCCGGGCACTGGAATGGATTGTGACGCTGCTCAACCGCCATCGCATTCCCTACCAGGCGGTAGGTGGGCTGGCCGCCCAGGCTTATGGCGCGCAACGTCCGCTGGTGGATATCGATCTGCACATCCCGCTGGAGCAGGCCGGTGTAGCCCTGGAAGAAATGCAGCCTTCCATCGTGCGCCAGCCCGCACCTCACCAAAGCGCCTCCTGGAACCTGGTGTACCTGGCGTTGGAATACCAGGGGGTGTGGATCGAAATCGGCGATTCAGGCTCCGAGCCGCGCTTCTTCAACGGCCGGGACCAGCGTTGGGAGCTGCAGTCCATCGATTACCGCGCCTCCCAAATCGTGCAGCTCTACGGTGTGAAGGTGGCGGTGATGCCCAAAGCGGAGCTATTGAGCTACAAAAGGATGCTCAACCGCGAGGTAGATCACCTGGATATCGAGGAGATCACCCCCGCCACCTGAAGACCAGCATGGTGGCCGAACACGGCTCGAATATCATCCCCCGGCGGGGACCTACGAACCTATGGACCTGTTAAATAAATAGTGGGCGCGATAGGGCTCGAACCTACGAACCTCACGGATGTGAACCGTGCGCTCTGACCAACTGAGCTACGCGCCCAGAGACAACCCGATTATAGCAAATGAACACTAGTTTAGCAAGATTCATCGAATTGAAACTCAATCCTCTTCCTTAAATAACGTCAGTTCGGGTAAGGTAAAACCGATGGATGAGCTTATATGCGTCAAAAGTACCAGAAGAAATAAGTCATGGGGACGATGCAAGCTGAAACCGTGCCTGATAGACTAAGCCTGGTAAAAAAGGTGCCCACAGTCCAAACGGTTACAATTTTATTCCTAATCAAAGTCAGAGGTATGTATGAAAAAGTTTCAGCTTTTTAGCTCACTCCTGGTACTCGTCCTGATGGTTACCACCCTGGTCTCACCAGCAGCCGCCCAGGCCAGTACCCCAACCAGTGCCCATCCCCAGACCTTTACCGTCCTGGTTGGGTCGGAGAACTCCAGGCTAGGCGTCTCGATCATGTCCTTCTTCCCCAGGAAGGTGCGCGTCCACGTGGGGGATACCGTCCTTTGGAAAGCCAACTCGTTTGAAATCCACACGGTCACTTTCCTGGCTGGTGCCCCTATGCCAGAGTTTATCATCCCTGCTCCCTCAGGACAGCCTTCTCCGTTGATGATCAATCCAATGGCAGGCTTCCCCGCCGTCCCTGATCAAGGGTTGTACGACGGTACGACGTATGTAAACTCGGGTATCATGAGCAAGGAAGCGGGTCAGATCCAAACCTTCAGCCTCACCTTCACCGCTGAAGGAACTTTCGAGTACGTCTGTATCGTCCACGGCATGATGATGTCCGGAGAGATTGACGTTGTCAGCTCCTCAGCGAAAGTCCTTGAGCCATGGATGGTCCAAATGCAGGCCAGGAGAGAAATCAGCCAGGCCTGGGAAAAGGTCCCCGGTGTTCTAAAGAAGGCGATGAAGGAGATTCAGCGCCCCGTCCATAACCCGGATGGCACGACCACCTACACTGTGAAAGTCGGCTATTCCTCCGGTGAAATTGATATTATGCGCTTCTTCCCCAGGCGATTGAACGTTAAGCCAGGGGATACCGTAATATGGGACCTATCCACCAGCAACGTCGCCCCGCATACCGTCACCTTTTTGAATGGTACCGCCGATCCGGGATTGGTGCTCCCGGTGCCCCAGCCCAATGGCCCGCCCTTGCTTCTCTTCAACCCGGCCGTCCTCTTCCCCTCGCAAAACGTGATTAGTGGTCTGCCCCTCACCGATCAAGGCCTGTTCAACTCCGGCTTGATGAACCCGGCCCCGGTCGGTCCAACCAGCTTCTCACTCAAAATCGGGGATGTCAGCGGCAACCTGCCTTATCTCTGCCTGCTGCATGATACCAGCGGCATGAAGGGTGTGTTGCACGTCATTAGCAAATAGGTTGCTATCACAAATGGAAACGCGCTGCATTCGGCACCCATGCAGCGCATTTTTTTAATATTGAGCATTTGCATGCCTGTTGACAAGCTTCAGTCTGTCGGCTTAGGAACCTTCAGCGTCTGGATGGGATCAGTCTCATCCTCCAGCAGCTTGCGGCCCAGTTCATCCCCATACCTCAATAATTGCGGGATTTGCGCTGGCTCGTCCATCTCGATATTCTCTGCCATATCCACATTAAAGCGCCGGAAATCGAGCTGTTGGAAAAAAGTATCCACCAGGTGCGCTTGTTGATCATCAGCGGATTGCAAGAAAGCCCCCAGGATTGGCGAAAGCCACTGCCACGGCCACAGCTTATCCGCCTGCTGGGGATTGAACTTATGCGGGGTGCGCCCGGTTCCCAGGCTGATCAGCGTGCTCTCGGCTGGGTCCCAATTTAAACAGAACTGCGCTTCATAAGCTGCCAGGTAGCAGGGATTGGCATACGACCCTACCCCCCCATCGACGAAGCGGCCCTCCACCACCGGGAAATAAGTCGGCACGGTGCAGGAGCCGCGTACTGCCAGAGTAACCGGCCAATCCTGGTATTCCTGCTTCCAGGGCTTGATAAAGCGGGTATGGTTGGTAGCCAGGTCGAAGGTGGTAATCACCACATCAGTCGGCGGTTTAGCAATCCAGAAATCCACCATCTTGCGGTTCCCAAAGTAGCGCTCCAGCGCAGCTTTGAGGGGCTCAGCCGGGTAGCGGTAGTGGGTAGCCGGGAAAAGCGCACTGCGTAGGCCGCGCGGGAAGATCGTCTTGCCCAATTGGATATAGAGCTCCGTCATCTCCTCAGCTGTCAATCCGGCACCGATCCCAGCCGAGATAATCGAACCGGTCGAGGTGCCCACCGCCAGGCGGAAAGTATTGTGAACATTCTGGCTGAGCTGCTTTTCCAGCACTGCCAGTGCCCGGGTGACGATCACCCCCCGGATTCCTCCGCCGTCAATGGCAACCGCCACATTCTTGCGCAAGGGTTTCATACACGCCTCCATTCACCGCTGCGCTTCAGTATATATTTAATCGGCCAGCAATTCAAGCAAAAGATAAGAAAATCGTTGTCCCTGTCCCAACGGTCGATTCAGCCCGGACTGTCCCACCCTGGGCCTCTACCAGCGCCTTGACGATTGCCAATCCCAGTCCGGTCTCTCCCTGCTCAGCATGCCGCGATTTATCCGCCCGGTGGAAACGATCGAAGATGTACGGTAGTTCTTCCGGGGCAATTCCCGTTCCGGTATCCTGCACGGATAGCACCACTTTTCCATTTTGCCTGTGAGCGGAAAGGGCGATTTTTCCACCTTCCGGCGTATAGCGCAGCGCATTGATGAGCAGGTTTCCAAAAACCTGCATCATACGCGCTTCATCTACCCGCAGTTCTGGCAAATGATCATCCAGCTCCACCGCCAGGTTCACTCCCTGCTTTTCGGCACGGTGTGCAAACGGCGCGGCGGCCCGTTCCAACAGGATTTTTAGGTCAATGGGCTGCGGATTGAGTGATAGTTCGCCCGCATCAACCTGCGAGAGCATCTGCAGGTCGTGAACCAGATTCTGCAATTGCTCAATCTCGTTATAGATCAACGACAGGCGTTCTGGAGTAGGTTGCAGGATGCCCTCCTGCATCGATTCCACATAGCCAGCGATGACAGTCAGAGGAGTGCGCAAGTCATGGGCGATATCGGCTGTCATATCGCGCCGCATTTGGTTCACCCGCGCTACTTCCTGGGACATGCGGTTAAAAGCCGTGGCTAGTTCGCCAATCTCATCCTTAGAAGCGACTTTCACCTGCTGCTCAAGGTCTCCCCGCTCAATTCTTTGAGCCGCCTGGGTCAGCGCCTGGAGCGGTCGGGTCAGGGTGCGGGCCAGAAAGATGCCAATCAGCAAAGCTACCAGCAACGCTCCACAAGCCCCAAGCAGCAGGGCCTCATTGGTACGTTGCAGGAAAAGGTTCTCTTCCGGGTTGAAATCCAGCAGCCGGTTCGCCATCAGGAGTGTGCCCACTTGTTTACCGTTCACCATAATGGGAGTACCAGCTGCCAGCACTTTTTGAGGTAAGCTGCTGCCCAACGGATAGTCAGGATCGATAGGGATCACAACTGTGCCGGTCCTATCCGCCAGGCCAAATAGCCTGCGGGGATCCCGCGTCACCAGGAGCCTATAAGTAAAAGGATTGGTTTCCTGGTCACCTTGAGTTACCATTGGAGCAGCAGCGCGCGCCCGTAAAAACCGCCAATCTTCGGCAACATGATCCCAGGAACCTGCTTGTTCATAATAATCGGTCAATGCGGTCCGCAAACTGTTACGCTGCTGGTCATAAATTAGCTTTGTCAGGCGGTCCACACTGGTGATGCGGATAAAGAGTGCCACCAGCGCGGCCGATGTTAGAGCAACCAACAGAAATGCCAGGGTCAATTTCCAGAGGATGGACCTGTGAATGGGAATCATGCTGACCTGTGGAGACGGTAGCCCACGCCAAACACCGTTTCGATATAGCGGGGATGGTTGTGATCGAGCTCGATCTTCTTGCGGATATTGCGGATATGCACATTCAAGGTGCGATCCAACCCGGTAAAACCACTGTCGAGCAGATGATCTACCAGTTGTGAGCGCGTGTAGACCTGTCCTGGGGAGCGCATAAACACGGCCAGTAAGTCAAACTCAATTGGTGTTAAAGAAACAGGCTCTCCCCGGACATTGACGCTGTGGGTCTGCTGGTCGAGCACGATATCACCCACCCGCAGCAATTCAGCCTGGGTTGGGGCGCCCTCCGTCCGGCGCAAAACGGCCCGGATGCGCGCCAGCAACTCTCGCATGCGGAAGGGCTTCACCACGTAATCATCAGCGCCCAGCTCCAACCCCAGGACCGCGTCGGTTTCCTCTTCGCGAGCGGTGATGATGATCACCGGCGTCTGCCGTTCCTGGCGGTACAGGCGCAGGAACTCGTAACCGTCCATTTTGGGCATCATAATATCCAGCAGGATGAGATCCGGTTGGTCGTGCCGGGTTGTGTAGAGCGCCGTCTGCCCATCCGGCGCGGTTAAAACCTTAAAACCTTGTTCTTCCAGGTATTCCTGTAATAATTGCCGTACGCTAGCTTTGTCATCCACAACCAGGATCGTTATCGCCATAATGCACCTGTTCGGTAAGTGGCGGCTGGTAAAGAAGAAGCCACCTTCCGATTGATAAGATTATCACGCAGTTATTTAGATTTGATTAAGAAAGTGATAAAGACCGGTTTGCCTTTTCAGGTAGAGTTTCACCGGATTTTCTTCTCTCCTAAACCAAATCTTAATCAATAATTGCTAAGATCAACCTTGATTATCTACTATAAATTGTATGTAGTTTTTATGAAATTGAGAACAGGAACCATCACCAAATTCAAATTGCCATCCCTGCACCTGCAATATCCAAGAGATGAAAAATATCGATCGAAAGAGAACGCAAATGAAATCGATAAGAATTGAGCACAAGAAGAAATCTCGACGGCCGGCCCGAATCCTCATGATTGCCTTCCTGATCCTGCTGGCAGGCGGAGGAGCGGCCTGGTACTTCCTGACCGGACCAGGAAAAGCCAAAGCAGCAGCCACGCAAACTGGTCCTTCCTATCATACCGCCACTGTCCGTCGCGGCGATATCATCCTTTCAGCCACGGGCGCTGGGACCTTGGTTGCCAGTCGCTCGGTAGACCTGAGTTTTTCTACCTCAGGTACGGTGGCGGAGCTTGATGTGCAGCTAGGAGACCGGGTCACTTCCGGCCAGGTGTTGGCCAAGCTGGGCAATACAGTCAACCTGCAAACGGATGTGGCAAACTACCAGGTCCAGCTTCTGCAGGCGCAACAGGCGTTAAATTCCTTACAGCAAAATGCCAGCATCTCACTGGCTCAAGCCTACCAGGCCTGGGTCACAGCGCAAGACACTTATCAAAACGCCCTGACCGAAAGCGAACGCACCGCCCTGGCTCGCTGCAGCAAACAGGTGAATACCAAATATGCGTTAGCACTGCAAAATGCTAAGGATAAACTCGATCTGATGACCCGCTGGAACTATGGCTCTGATCAGTGGATCAATGCCAAAAACGACTATGACACTGCCATGGCCAATTACAACTATTGCATTAGCTACACTCCGGATGAGAAGATCCAGGCCAGCGCTTCCCTTCAATTGGCCAAGTCCCAAATGGACCAGGCGGAACAAAATTACAATACCCTGAAAGCAGCTTCCGGGATCGATCCACAGCAGCTTTCCCTGGCCGAGGCCAAGGTAGATCAGGCTAAAGCTCAGCTCGCCCAGGCCCAACAGGAACTGGCCGGAACCACCCTGACTGCCCCCATCGCTGGCACTGTGACGTATATTGCCGCAGGTCAAGGGTCGCAAGTGGATACTTCGACGTTCATCACCATTTCGGACCTGAGCCAACCCACCCTGAATGTTGAGGTGGATGAGACCGACCTGCCTCGCCTGGTCGTCGGCAGTAAAACCCAGGTGGTGTTTGACGCTTTGCCGGACCGAAATTTCACCGGCACGGTGACACAGGTGGACCCACAATTGGTTCAAACCGGTCAGTACCAGATGGCCAATGCGGTGGTCAAACTCGATCCAGGGTCTGCCAAAGCGCTCCAGACCCTGCCCCTGGGGTTGAATGCCACCGTTACCATCATCAGCAATGAGGCAAACGGCGTCTTGCTGGTGCCGTTGGAAGCTGTAAGAGATTTGGGGAATAACCAGACTGTGGTGTTTGTCCTGGGTCAGGATGGAAAGCTGCGACTCAAGCAGGTCAAGGTCGGCCTTTCCGATACCACCCAGTCGGAGATCCTCAGCGGACTGAATGAGGGCGATGTCGTCTCCACGGGTATCGCCTCAACCCTACAATAAGACAGGGATTCCTTTATGGTCTCCACCCATCAGGTTCAGAAGCAATCTTTGATGAAACACCGGCCCGTAAGAAACCTCTGGCTGGTTTATTCATTACTAGGTTTACTGATCGTGAGTGGGTTGATCTACGGAATGTGGCAGGTGCGCCAATCCCGTTCATCAGCCACTCAACAGCCGACCTACCAGACGACTGCAGTGCGCCGGGGCAACCTATCCTTATCCACCAGCGGCACCGGCACCCTGGTACCAGCTCAAACCGCGGATTTGAACTTTACGATTGCCGGCACGCTCGCCCAATTGAATATCCAGGTTGGTGATCACGTTTCCGCCGGTCAGGTGCTCGCTCAACTGGCAGAGATCGATCAACTTAAGTTAGATGTTCAAAACAAGCAACTGGCGCTGCAGATCGCCCAAAAAAATCTTGACGATTACCAATCCAGCGGCCCAAAAAACCTGGCGCAGGCCCTCTCCAACCGGGCAGACGCCCAGGCTGCCTTGGCTGATGCGCAAAAGAACCTGCATAACCAAGGCGACCCACGCTGCGATCCGGCCAAAACCGAAACCTATTATTACCAATACCTTTATGCCCAACATCGGGTCACCCAATGGGAATCCTACCTGTCCGACGGAAACACCGGATATGGTGTGGATTATATTCTTCAAAAGCTCGGACCGATGCGCAAGCAACGAGATATCGCCCAGGCCAATTACACCTACTGCCAGGGCTATACCGAGCAGGAGATCCAGGCTTCGCACGCCAGCCTGCAATTAGCCCAGGCCAACTACCAATCCGCGGATGCAACCTACCAGGCCTTGAACACCCACCAGGGTTTGGATCCTGCCCAACTGGACCTCTTGCAAGCACAGGTGAAATTGGCTGAATATCAGCTTTCACAATCCCAAAATAACCTGGCAGGTGCCACGCTGGTCTCACCTATGGATGGCACAGTCACTGCAGTCAATGCCTTGCCGGGCGACGCAGTGGGAACGGATACCCTGATCTCCCTGGCGGCCCTGGACCATCCGCAATTGACAGCCAACTTTGATGAAACCGATCTTCAAAATCTGGCTGTGGGTTGTTCCACAATGATCACCTTCGATGCCCTGCCCGGTCGCACCTATTCGGGCATCCTGGCGCATATTTTTCCCACGTTGCAGACTGTAAATAATGTCGCCGCGGTGCAAGGGATAGTGGACCTAAAAAACACAACCCCCGGCCCTGGAAAAACATGGCTGGCGGGACTCACCGCCACCCTGCAGGTGACCTGTAACCAGGTTCAGAACGTACTGCTGATCCCGGTGAACGCGTTGCATCTCGCCACTGATAATCAACCCTACGTGTATGTGCTAAACAATGCAGGAAAGCCTGAAAAACGAGACGTGAGTGTAGGCCTCAAAACAGCCACCTTTGCCGAGATCAGCAATGGCTTGAGCGAAGGCGAGATGGTTATCACCTCGCCGGTGACGCTTCCATAAGAAAGACCAGGAATTCGGTTCCTGAGGAGTGAGGTATTATGATAAAGATAAAAAGGAATAAGACACCCAAAAAGACGAGGAGAATCATCATTCCCCTGGTAGTCACCCTGGTGCTGGTGGCAGCGGGTCTGGGATATTATCTATGGAACCAGCGTGCGCAAGCCTCCACCCGGAACACCACAACTATCAGTTACAAGACGACGGTCGTGCGGCGTGGCAACCTGACCATTTCCGCTTCTGGCGCAGGTACCCTGGTGGCCAGCCAGACCGCCAACCTGAGCTTTTCAACCTCCGGCACGGTTGGGGCCGTTAACGTCCAGGTTGGGGATCAGGTGACCCAGGGCCAGGTGCTGGCGCAGTTGAGTGACATCACCACGTTGCAAGCCAATGTGAATTCGGCCAACCTGGACCTGCTCTCCGCTCAGCAAGCTCTGGCTACCTTCCGCCAGAACGCCGCCTCCAACTTAGCCAATGCTCAGCTAGCAGTGGTAAATGACCAGAAGGCATTGACCGATGCGAAATCGGCTCTCATACAGCCCGGCATGACCCGCTGCGATCAAACGACAACCGATGCTTATTACAGCACCTACATGCGCCTGAAGGATCAGTTGGATGCCCTGGGAGATGGCGGCGGCAACACCAATTATTACCTGACCGTGATCGTTCCCGCCAAGAATAATGTCAATCGGGCTTACACTGCCTACCTCTACTGCGCCGGGTTCACCGATTATGAGATTCAATCCTCCCAGGCCAAGCTTGCCCTGGCTGAATCCCAGCTGAAATCGGACCAGGCCACCCTGGATACCCTCCAGAAGAATAACGGCCTCGACCCGATCGGCCTGGCCCAGGCAGAGAATACCCTCGCCAATGCGCAGGCTGCCCTGGATAAAGCCAACCAGACCCTGGCGGGCGCCACCCTGAAAGCACCTTTCGATGGCACCATTCTTTCGGTAGCAGGCCAGGCTGGCGACCAGGCCACGACCACCACCTTCATCACCATCGCCGACCTGAAACATCCCCAGGTGCAATTTTACATCGACGAAACCGATCTGGATAAGCTGGCAATGGGCGAGACGATTCAGGTGGTTTTTGATGCCATGCCAGATAAGACCTTCAATGGCAAGGTGATCCGCATCTATCCCACCCTCGAGACGGTCAACAACTATCAGGCAGTGAAAGCCCTGGCCCAACTGGATTTGGGCAACGAGAAAACTGCCTTTTTCATCCCTCAGGGCGCCAGCGCTACGATCACCGCCATTGCAGGTCAGGCGCAGAACGCCTTGTTAATCCCAATCGCTGCCCTGAGAGACCTTGGCAATGGCCAGTATGGAGTCTTCGTGGTCAATCCAAACGGCCAGCTCAGGTTCACTCTGGTAACCCCTGGGTTGATGGATTCAACCACCGCCGAAATTAAACAGGGCCTTTCCCTGGGAAATACTGTTTCAACCGGCATTACGGAGGCGCAATAATGGAAAGAGACATCCTGATTGAAACGGTCGATCTTAAAAAGGTGTATGGGGAAGGCGAAGGCCAGGTCATCGCACTGGATGGCATCAACCTCCAGATTGACAATGGTGAATTCGTGGCCATCATGGGTCCCAGCGGTTCCGGAAAAAGCACCCTGATGAATATCCTGGGCTGCATGGACCGTCCCACGGAAGGCAAGTACATCCTGGCGGGGGAAGATGTCAGCGAATATGACCGCACAGATCTGGCTCAAATCCGCGGCCAGTTTCTGGGATTTGTGTTTCAATCCTATAACCTCCTGCCGCGCATGACTGCCCTTGAAAACGTAATGATGCCAATGATGTATCATCGCGAGCGTCGCACCACATCTGAGGAGCGCCTGGAAAAAGCTGTGGAGGTTTTGCAGAAGGTTGGCCTGGGTGAGCGAATAGACCACCTCCCCAGTGAGCTATCCGGTGGTCAGCAGCAGCGAGTGGCGATCGCCCGCGCCCTGATCAACGATCCCCTGGTCATTTTCGCCGATGAGCCAACCGGCAACCTGGATAGTCGCTCCGGAGAAGAGCTCATGGAATTGCTTGATGCCCTGCACCAGAGCGGAAAGACGATTGTCATGGTCACCCACGACGAAAATATTGCCAGACATACCGAGAGGATCATCCATATCTTAGATGGAAAGCTGGCCTACGATCGGAAGAACGGCCATAAACCACTAGGACTGGTGCAAAGTGCGCCTTCCGAGGCAGGTCAAACACAAGCTCCGGATGAGGTTCAGATCTCATCAGAAGGAGAAAAATCATGAATGTCATAGAATTGATCAAAGTCGCTTTTAAAAGCCTGACTTCCAATAAGCTGCGTTCCATGCTCACCATGCTGGGCGTCATCATTGGCGTGGCGGCCGTGATCATGATGATTGCCATCAGCGCGGGAACCGAGGCTACCATCTCGGAAGCGATCAGTGGTTTGGGCTCCAACCTGCTCTTTATCACCCCTGCTTTTGAGCGAGGCGGTCCACAAGAAGGGCCAGCCAATCCGCGCGGTGGCCTGGTGTATTCTGATGTAGCCGCCATCCGCACTCAGGTGAGTGGCGTAGCCGGGGTATCCGTCGAGCAGCAGGATAGCGTGACGGTTAAGGTCGGCGATACCACCATCAACAGCGTGACTATGGTAGGAACTACCCCTGATTACACCACCGTGCGCAATGTTCAAATCGGCAGCGGAAGGTTCGTCAACGAGCAGGAAGTCCAGTACGCTGATAAGGTGGTGGTGCTGGGCTCAGCCATTGCGCAGCAGTTATTTCCAGGCACAGATCCTATTGGGCAGTCTATCTATGCGAATAACGTCAACCTGACGGTCATCGGTGTGCTGGCTCCTAAAGGCCTCTCCGCCGGCACTAATTTTGATAATATGATTTACGTTCCCATCAATCTGGTCTTTCGGAAGTTCGTCCCATCCCAGTTTGCCCGTTTCTTGGGCGATCGCGTGCGCACCATCTTCGTTTCGGTGGATAAAAACGCCAATATGAACGATGTCATCCTGCAAATCTCGATCCTGCTGGCCAACCGCCATAATGTCAGCCTGGATTCACCTGATTTCAATATTAACACTCAATCAGATATCATTCAGACCCGTGAATCAACCACTGCCTCCTTCCGCAGCCTGCTGGCCTGGGTGGCTGGTGTATCCTTGATCGTGGGTGGAATTGGGATCATGAATATCATGTTGGTCAGCGTGACCGAGCGGACGCGTGAAATTGGCCTCCGCCAGGCGGTGGGCGCAACTCCCGGCGATATCCAGATCCAATTCCTATCCGAAGCGCTCATGCTCAGTCTGTTTGGAGGTATCTTTGGTATCCTGGCTGGTGTCGGCGGATCCATGTTATTCGGATCCCTCAGCGGGATGAGGACCGTGATCGTCCCCTATTCCATCGCGCTGTCTTTCTTCTCCGCCGCACTGGTGGGTATCTTTTTCGGTTATATCCCGGCTCAAAAAGCCGCTCAATTGGATCCAATCGAGGCTCTACGCCACGAATAAAAGGAATGTCCTATGACTAAGAAAATTCACATCATCCTATCGGTTGTTCTTCTGGGCGCAATCCTGAGCGCCTGTGCAAGTTTGCCCATCCTTGGGACAAGCTCAGCGAGTTCAAGTACCAATAATCGCTCCTCTTCGCAGAGCTCCTCATTGGCCGACCCAGCCAACCTGCCGATCCAGACGAAACTGGCAATCGGAACCTTCAAGCTGGAAGGCACCAACCTGGCTGTGACTGCCACAGAGGCAAAGGACCTTCTGGTTCTGTGGACTGCCGTTAAGGTGCTCAGCACCAAAAATACCACTGCTCCAGAAGAGATGCAGGCCCTTTACCAACAAATCCAGGAAACTATGACCCCTGAACAGGTAAAAGCCATTGAAGGCATGAACCTGACCTCTTCCGACATCCGTTCACTGATGAACAGTCTGGGCATCCAGCAAGCAGGAAATTTCAGCGATGCTCAGGGACAGAATAACGGACAGCGCACCACTCAAAGCGCTCAATCCCGAACGAATAATGGCGGTGGAGGGATCGGCCCTGGTGGATTTGCCGGTGGTATCGGCGGAGGATTTGGTGAAAACCCCGGCCAGGGGAATACGCAGCGCACCCCCTTGCCTAACCAATCTTCCATTCGCCAGAGCCTGGGGCTGACCAATCTCTTTCTGGACCCGCTGATCAAGCTATTGCAGACAAAGGCTGGCGTTAATCCTCAATAGTTGGAAGAAGAGCTTTATGAAGAAAACCCACCTGATCATCCTCATCCCCATCCTCATTGTTCTGTGCGTGGTGGGCATGTTCCTGCTGGTTTAGCTCATCCCCTATGGGCATGACCATACCAATCCGCCGGTCGTGGCAGAACCCAAGTGGGATAGCCCTCAAACGCGAGAGTTAGCTGTGCGCGCCTGCTTTGACTGCCATTCCAATCAGACAGTCTGGCCGTGGTATTCCAATATTGCCCCGGCATCCTGGCTGATCACCTGGGATGTCAACCGGGGCAAGGAACATTTAAATTTCTCCGATTGGAGCAATCAGGTTTCCTCAGAGCATGGATTAAGACACCTCTCTGAAGTGGGCGAGATCATCCTGAGAGGAGAAATGCCACCCAGCCAGTACCTGATCCTGCACCCGCAGGCCAACCTCACCCAGGCCGAGAAGCAAGCCCTGGCGGATGGCTTACAGAAAACCTTCGTAGTCAGTCGATAAATAATAGTAAATAATAGAAGCGAGGCTTACAGGTTTTATGCCTGTCAAGCCTCGCTTCGCTTCAGTTCCAATAAAATCCCGTTAAGATTTTAAGATGAAAAAAATCTCACTCAACCTGCTTCTTACGGATCGGCGAGAGGAGAACTTTGGCCAACTCGGCAGCTGCTGAAGGGATAATCACCAGCGGCAACACTTCTGACCATTGTGCCCATCCCAGCGGCAAGGTGTTGAATACCGTGTTAAGGAACGGGAGATACACCACCGCCAGGATTAGTAACAGCGAGGAAAGCACTGCATAGTTCATCCAGCGGTTTTTGAGGGGGCCAATTTTCAGTAAGGGGTAATACTCGGAGCGGGCGGTATAAGCTCGCAGCAATTCCGAGCAGGTCAGGGTGACAAATGCCATCGTCTCGGCAAATTCGACGTGTTGGTCCGAACTGATCCCAATCGCAAAGGCCACCAGGGTGACGGTCGTGATGGCCACCGATTGGATGAGGATGCCGTAGGTCATAAAGCGATTGATAATCGGCTCCTTCGGGGGTCGGGGAGGTTGGTCCATGATATCCGGGTCGCCCTTTTCAGTCGCCAGCGCCAGGGCTGGCGCCCCATCCGTGACCAGGTTCAACCACAACAATTGGATGGCAGTGAGTGGAGAGCGTCCAGTGAACAGGGTCGCCAGGAAGATAATCAAAATCTCAGCCACATTGCAGGAAATCAGGTAGTAGACGAACTTGCGGATATTGCTATAAATGATGCGGCCTTGCTCAATTGCCGAAACGATGCTGGCGTAGTTGTCATCGGTCAACACCATATCTGCCGTCTCCTTGGCCACATCGGTGCCGGTGATGCCCATCGCCACGCCGATATCGGCGCGTTTGATCGCCGGCGCATCGTTGACGCCATCGCCAGTCATGGCAACCACCTCATTGTTGGCGCGCAGCGCATCCACGATGCGCATCTTATGCTCAGGCGAGACCCGTGCAAAGACATCCGTCAATTCCACCTCTCGCTTGAGGGTAGCGTCATCCATTTCATTTACCTGGCTGCTGGTCAGAACGTGGTGCCCGGGTCGCAGCAAGCCGATGCTTTCAGCGATCGACTGGGCGGTGTTGGGGTAGTCGCCGGTGATCATGATCGTGCGGATACCGGCATGTTGGGCATTCATCAGGGCGTGCTTTACCTCCGGGCGCGCCGGGTCGATCATTCCTACCAAGCCGGCGAAAATCAGGTCCCTTTCCAGTTCGGCGGGATCCATCTCATCCGGACGGTTGGGCAATAACCGGAACGCCAGGCCCAAAACGCGCAACGCATCGCGGGTCATCGCGTCATTTGCTTCCAGGATCTGCTTACGCATCGCCTCATCCAGAACGTGCGGTGTATCATCTATCGCGTTATAGCGGTTGCACAGAGATAACATCACGTCTGGCGCGCCTTTGACCGCCAGCACATACCAGGCCTGCCTGGAGCGATCCTTAAAGGGAGAGATGTCCTCCGGGCGCGGGTTCTCGATCTCGTGCAAGGTGACCATGCGCTTGCGAGAGGAATCGAAAGGAATCTCATTCACCCGCGGATATGCCGGGGAAAGCTCGCTGGTGAACGCCCCAGCCTTGGCGGCTGCCACCAGCAGGCTGCCTTCGGTTGGGTCGCCAACCATGCGATAGCTCACCCGCCCATTATCTTCAATCGGTTCAAGGGCTGCATCGTTATTGAGCAGACCAACCCACAAGGTGGTTAACGCCCCGGGATATTCCTGGATATTGATTTTCTTGTTATCGATCAGGAAATCGCCCTGCACCGCATACCCGCTGCCAGTTAATTCGAAGACCTGCCCATCGCTCCACAGGCGGGTGACAGTCATCTCGTTCTGGGTCAAGGTACCGGTCTTATCCGAGCAGATGACCGTGGCAGAGCCGAGCGTCTCGACCGAGGCCAGGCGGCGGATCAGCGCATGCCGGTTGACCATTTCGCGCATGCCCAATGCCAGGCTGATAGTGACCACAGCAGGCAAACCTTCCGGAACGGCCGCAATTGCCAGGCTGACGGCGATCATGAACATGCCAATAATGGCCTCCAGGCTGAAGTTGGAGCGCAGCAAACCGACCACAAACACAATCCCACAGATCGCCAATGCCCCCCAGCCAAGCTGCTTGCCCAGGTGATCCAGGCGTTGCTGCAAGGGGGTATCCTCTTCCTCAACGGTCTGAAGCATAGTAGCAATCAATCCGAGCTGGGTATGCATGCCCGTGCTGACCACCACGCCCTTTCCACGCCCATAACTGACCAGGGTGCCCATGAAGGCGGTGTTGCGGCGATCGCCGAGCGGAATATCCTTATCCAGAACCGCAGCTGCGTTTTTCTGCACCGGCACCGACTCACCAGTCAGGGCAGCTTCCTCCACTTTCAGGTTGACCGCCTCCAGCAGGCGTACATCCGCCGGGATATAGTTGCCCGCTTCCAGGAAGACAATATCGCCGGGAACCAGCTGGCTGGCCGGGATGGAAACTCGCCGCCCATCGCGCAACGCCTGCGCCTCCGGAGCTGCCAGCTTCTTGAGCGCTGCCAAAGCCTGCTCAGCGCGGCTTTCCTGGACGACCCCCAGCACTGCATTGAGCACCACAATGGCAAAGATCGCCGCGGCATCCACATATTCGCCCAGCATTCCCGAGATCACCGCTGCGATGATCAGTAAGATCACCAGAAAGTTATTCAATTGGCCGATTACCAATTGCAGGAAAGATGGGCTAGGCTTTTCGGCCAGTTGGTTGGGTCCGAAGACCTGCAGGCGTCGGGCAGCCTCTTCCGAGCTCAACCCGGTCTGCTGGGGGGTTTGTAGCCTGGAAAGCACCTGTTCCGAGTTCAGGTCATGCCAGGTAATGCTGACATCTAACTCAGGCAAGCGCGAAGAATGGACAGACCCTTCCTGAGTCCCCTCCATATCAGTCATGAGATACTCCTATGTAGCCGATTTCATCTCCGGGCCGATATACGTCCCGGCTTTCAAGACACCGTTCTTTCGCACGACCACAATGCCATCCCGCACCACCCAGCTGACGCTATCAATATTGGTACCCGGTGGGAAGGGGCGGATGGTCACATCATGATCGATGCGGGCATTCTTATCGATGATGGCGCCCTCGATCCAACAGTTGGCACCGATCCCTAAGGGCACGACCGCAAGCGTTTGGAAGACTTCCGGGGGATCGTAGAAATCAGAACCCATCAGCACGCAGTTCAGCAAATGCACGCCCTCGCCGATCTGGCTGCGTACCCCCACTACAGTGTTGCGGATGGTGGCGCTTTTGATCGAACAACCCTCTGCCAGCATGACGTTTTCCAATGTGCTGTCACTCACCACCGAGCCGGGCAGGAAGCGCGGCCGGGTGTAGATGGGCTTGCGCGGATCATTCAATTTGAACGGCGGGTCTGGTTGGGTGAGCATCAGGTTGGTCTCAAAAAAGGTCCGGATGGTTCCAATATCCTCCCAGTAGTCATAAAAATCAAAACCAAACACCGTGTGCGTCTGGATGGCAGTGGGGATGACGTGCAAACCGAAATCCTGGAATTCCGGGTTAGCGAGCAAGTCGAACAGCACCTCAGTCTTGAACAGGTAGACACCCATCGAAGCCAGGAAAGGTTTTTCAGGGTCCGAGCGGCTGACCAGTCGCTCAAGCAGGGCCGGGTCTTTGGGCTTTTCGGCGAATTCAACAATCTGGAAGTCGGCGTTCCGTTTGAGGATTCCCAGGCGAGTGGCAAGCTCGCGCCCAACCGGCTGGACCGCCACGGTGACATCGGCATTGTGCTCAAAGTGGAATTGGGCCAAAGAGGCATAATCCATGCGGTAGAGGTGATCGCCGCTTAAAATCAGGACATTTTGGGCAGTGGTGGTGCGGATCTCAAGCTGCTGCTTGCGCACGGCATCCGCCGTCCCCTGGTACCAATCGGTGCTTTCCATGGTCTGCTCGGCTGCCCAAATCTGCACCCAGCCAGGATGGAAGGAGTCGAAATGGTAAGTGGCGTTAATATGGCGGTGAAGTGAGACCGAATTGAATTGAGTCAGGACGGCGATGCGGTAGATACCTGAGTTGATACAGTTGCTGATAGGGATATCGATCAGGCGGTATTTGCCGGCAATCGGCACTGCCGGCTTGGAGCGCTCCTCGGTCAGTGGGAAAAGACGGCTGCCGCGCCCACCGCCCAGGATGACAGCCAGGATATCGTTCACCGATTCAGCCATGGGACCTCTCCTATAAAGATTATCGCTAACCAGGTGATCATTCGTTCAAATTCCGAGTAATTGTACTTGACTTTAAGCCTTTCTCATCCCTGAATCATTAGAAAAATGTCTTACAAAACCACCGTTGCCCTGGTTTCCTGAGGAAGCCTTTATTCCCACGGCTTAAGCAGCACCTTGGCGGTCTTGCGAGAAGCAAAAGTGTCAAAGGCTTGCTGCACCTGGTCAAACCCAAAGCGATGTGAGATCAACAACTGTGCAGCCTTATGCTCTCGCCGCAGAAAGGAAATGAGCTGTGGCGCATCCAGCACGTTCATGTGCCAGCAGCCAAACACGGTCAGTTCTTTGCGGATAAAGTCATTGCTCGGTGAGATCGGGATGGTTCCAGCATTTTCTCCCACAAAAGCGATGCTGGCTTGGACCGCAGCCGAATCGATGAGCAATCGTTCCGACTCGGGCCTGCCCGAGCACTCGATGGCTTTCAACACCCCGCGCCCACCAATCGCCTCCAGCAATTCCTGGCTGGTACTCCCCGCGCTCGGATCCAGCACGCAGCGAGCCCCAAGCCGGGTTGCCAGGTCCCGGCGATATGGCTCCGGGTCCAGCGCCACGATATCTGCACCAAAAAATGCGCTCAACGCCACAGCGCCCAGGCCGACCGGTCCCAAACCAGCCACGACTACCGTATCGGTCGCCCGCAAATTGAGCCTCTTCACCGCATTGAAAGCCGGCCCCAGACAACATCCTAGCAGGCTTCCCCGGTCGTAATCAATGTCATCCGGCAGGACGGTACAAAGAACATCGCTGGTCTTGGTGTACTGGGCAAAATTCCCGTGGATCAAGGGACGGTTCTCACAATGGATGATATCGCCGCTTCGGCAGTACTTACAGCGACCACAGGAGTTGAGTGGCGCCAGTGCCACCCGATCACCCACCTGCAGCAGGTTGCTTTGAGCCACAGCCACTACTTCCCCCGCTCCCTCGTGACCTTCATTGATCCACTCCCCATCTCCCCGGAACGCACCCAGGTTGCTGCCGCAGATCGGGCTGGAGTGAATCTTGACGATCACCTGGTGCCCCTCTGGTCTCGGAACAGGCAGGTCCACCAGCCAGGCTTTGCCGCGGCCCGTAGCCACCGCCTTCATGGTCTGCGGTAAGCTGGGGCGCGTCGGGCGTGTCCAGACCTGTCCGAGCGCCTTCCCGACCCGGCCAGCAGCTTCAGCCGGGGGAATCTCACTGAGTTCCTTCACGAAAGGCTCAGGCACTACCGGGCCGTCGTAGCCAATCTGCCGCAAAGCACCCAGGAAGCGCGGCAGGTCAATCACACCCGTCTCGCCCGGCAGGCAGCGCACAAGGTCCTGTTGCTGGTCAATCGGGATTCCGGCAGGTGCATCGTTGATATGCACATACACAACCTGCCGATTTTCCAGGGTTAACAGCTCTTCTACGGTCCCGAGCGAGGTGTACCAGTGGTAGGCATCCAGCAGCAGCCCGGCATTCGGTCCTACCGCCTGGCAGAGCTCGAGCATCTCCTCCATCGTATGGATAAAGCCATACCGGTGACCCTCTCGTAAAGTCCTCGGTCCGATAAACTCCAGCCCCAGGCGGCAGCCGTATTCATCCAGAACGCGAGCTGCTTTTCCCAGCCAGTCGGCGTGGAAGTTGAAGTTCTCCTTCCACTCCAGATGATCAGAAAACGACAGGATCCAGGTGTAAAAGCGCGTCTGGCCCACCTCTTGGGCGCGCTTGCAGATGGCTGGCAGCATGGTCATTGTCTCTGCTATCATTGATTCGTCTTCCCCCATGTGAAACGGCAGGCCCATTCCACCTGGTTTTAGACCGTAACGCTGCAGGGCTTCCAGATACCGAGAAGCTGGTAGCTTGGGGTCAATGGTCAGATCGATGCCTTCAAATCCATTATCTCTGGCCAGGGGAAGACAGGCTTCCCAATCCAGGGCAATCCCAACGGCTCCGGGGTTAATACATCGATACATCGTTCAACCTCCTTGAAAAATGAACCTCTTTTGAGAATCTTCGCCCACCCCTCATCCAACCTTCCATTGCAATCCTGGAGCGGATCGCCGCCAGAAGATCAATCTCTCGCACCAGGCAGGGCTGTTCGAGAAGAAGGCAAGTTGGACGGCAGGATGAGAGATGATTACTCCGCCGGCCCTTTATAGAAGAATGGGACAGCAAAAGTCACTGCCAGGACCAGCAGCGACGCCAGCCACGGGAGATAGAGGTTAAATCCCTTGAACGGCCCGCCCAGTGCATAAACCCACACGATGAAAGCAACGGCTGACACGGTCACGTGTACCCAGTCGGTCGGCTGCTCACGGCGGGCATCGGCAGTGCCCCAGGCGCGCAAGGCGATCACCCCGGCCAGGCAGAAGATAGCCCAGATCACGCTCCCCAGACGCTGCCCTTCCGGGATCACCGCGACGCCCGCCAGATACATTCCAATCACATCAGCCGGGATCAACCGCATCAAGCGTTCAAGATAAAAGGCGAAATTATCTTGCACTGGTGCCGAGGCTGCCGGCCGGCTGCTCCTCTTCCCGCCTTTCCTGGCGGTTATGACCACGCCGCTGCCCGGCTTGCGAATGCGATAAATAGGGGGCATACCATCCTCCAAAAATTAGAATATGAAATCAGGAATGGATTTATAAAAGTATAGCATAATCTCGCGGTTGACCTTCCTTCCAGGTCGCTATCAGAAAACCAAAACCAGGATTGCGAGAAGCAACAGGAGTGGGGTCGTGATCGAGCTGGCCCACAGCAGGTAGGCTACCGGGCGGAATCGAATGATGCGATAGAACATCAGCCCCAAAAGCAAATTTGCTCCAAAGGTCATTCCTGCCAGGGTCGGTAGGAGCAGCAATTTCTCCGGGGGTCCTGCCTCAACCGGCTGGCCGCGCGCCGTATAACCCAGTGCCACGCTCTTCAGGTTAGGCGCCAGCAGGCTGGCTGTCACCAGTAAAACCAGGGTCAGTGCCAGTCCCAGGGCCAGCAACCAACGCGCCGCCCGGTCCGACCACACAGACTGCAAGAAGATCGTCGGCACCGTCGAGTGCGGCTCGATGGGTGTCAGGCTGCCCATCTCAACCGTACGCATGAACGCATAGGTGAAGTCATCTGGATCAATGGGAGAAACTCCAAAGACGCGCTGTGGAGTGGCGACCAGCAACAACCTGCGGCGGTCGGAAGCTAGAAACTCCACCACCCCCAGGCCCTCCACTGAACGCGTCCCCAGGATAGCGCCCGGAAACCAGAACCAGGGCAACGGCAGCCTGAAACCCATGGCATCCGCCGGGCGCACCCACTGGATATCCAATAATGGAATATCCTCGCCGCGCAAACCCCAGCGGATTTGTAATCCATCCCGGTTGAGGGTGTAATTGGCCCGCAGCAGGGCATAGCCGCGGTAAACCGCTAACACCGCTGGCGGCAGCAATACCAGCGATACCAGCAGGAGCAGCAGAAAATAAGAGCCTACTGCTTGCTTGAGTGCCAGCCAGAGACACCCCGCACTCCCTCCCAGCAGCAGCAAGGCCAGCAGCGAGTGGAGGATCAGGCCGGCACGGCGAGGAGGTGGAAAGTTCATAAGAAGACCGCGATCAGAATCACCGTAGACCTGTTTTCACTGCTCTAGACGCTCCGTGCCAGGGCCTGGCACACCTTCTCCACCTGCTCTTCACTCATTCTGCCCGAAAAAGGCAGGGCCAGGCCGCGGGCGCCCAGGTCTTCAGTGACCGGGTAATCGCCCGCCCGATAGCCATAGCGCTCAATCATGTATGGCTGCAGGTGGATCGGCGAGAAATATGGTCGCACT
>Ga0315268_10000153_pt1 | contig 80540 bp, 78 predicted proteins | sample C1_top_MG_FD_204535 | JGI IMG/M metagenome (GOLD analysis project Ga0315268, IMG submission 204535) | Sediment microbial communities from Yellowstone Lake, YNP, Wyoming, USA - C1_top | ecosystem: Environmental > Aquatic > Freshwater > Lake > Sediment | place: USA: Wyoming | collected 2017-08-01
TCAGGCGGTGCGCAGGGATTCAATCCTGGTATCCGACCTCAACTATTTCAACCGCCCGGTGCGGACCCGCATGCCGGGTGGTGTGGGAGGGGTGCGATCATTAATGGATCGCCCCCTATCCCGATTGGAGGGCCATACACTCTGGCCCCAACCCGGGCCCCGGTTCATTTTGTGTAATCGCGCGTTTTATTTTGAGCGAAATTTTTAAGCCATGTCCGAATTAACCAGCGAAATCGCGCGCCGCCGCACCTTCGCCATCATTTCGCATCCGGATGCCGGCAAAACCACCCTTACCGAAAAATTACTGCTGTTCGGCGGTGCGATCCAGCTTGCCGGAACAGTGAAGGGGCGAAAGAGCACGCGGCATGCGACGTCCGACTGGATGGAACTTGAAAAGCAGCGCGGAATATCCGTCACTTCCTCCGTGATGCAGTTCCCGTACAAGGAATGCATCATCAATCTGCTCGACACTCCCGGCCACGAGGATTTCTCCGAGGACACCTACCGCACGCTCACGGCGGTGGATTCGGCGTTGATGGTAATCGACAGCGCCAAGGGCGTAGAAGACCGCACCATCAAGCTCATGGAAGTCTGCCGCCTGCGCCATACTCCCATCATGACGTTCATTAATAAACTCGATCGCGAGTCGCGCGATCCGGTGGAATTGATGGATGAAGTGGAAACTGTACTCAAGATTCGTTGTGCGCCAGTGACCTGGCCCATTGGCAGCGGGAAACGCTTCAAGGGCGTGTATCATTTAGTTGATGACAGCGTGCACTTCTTCAGTGCCCAGCATGGCGGCAAGATTCAGGAGGGCAAGGTAGTTCGTGGACTCAATAGCCCCGAACTCGACGAGATGTTGCAGGAACAGGCTGCGGAGCTCCGTGTCGAAATCGAGCTTGTCCGCGGCGCTAGCCACGCGTTCGATCCGCAGGCTTATCTCCGCGGTGAACAGACGCCGGTATTTTTCGGGTCGGCGATCAATAACTTTGGCGTGCGCGAACTTCTTGACAAGTTCGTACAGCATGCCCCGCCGCCGCATTCGCGGGTGGCCACGACGCGGGTGGTTTTGCCAGAGGAGGAGGCATTTACCGGGTTCGTGTTCAAGATTCAGGCGAATATGGACCCGAAACACCGTGATCGCATTGCCTTCTTCCGTATTACCTCCGGAAAATATTCCAAGGGCATGAAAGTTCATCAGGTCCGCATCAATCGTGATGTGCAGATTACTAACGCCATTACCTTTATGGCCCGCGAGCGTGAACAGGTCGACACCGCGTATGCCGGAGACATTATCGGCCTCTATAACCACGGTACGATCCAGATTGGCGATACCTTCACGCAAGGCGAGGAGTTGAAATTTACCGGCATCCCATACTTTGCCCCGGAGCTGTTCCGGCGTGTGGTGTTGCGTGACCCCATGCGCATGAAGGCGCTGCAGAAAGGCCTGGATCAGCTAAGCGAGGAGGGGGCGACCCAGATTTTCCGGCCGCTGATCAGCAACGATCTCATCCTCGGTGCGGTCGGTGCCTTGCAGTTTGATGTCGTGGCCTACCGCCTGCAGCACGAATATGGGGTGGAATGCACTTATGACACGATCGATGTGACCACCGCGCGCTGGGTGGAATGCGACGATCAAAAGAAACTCGGCGATTTCCGGAAGAACTACGAAACGCGCTTGGCCCTCGATCGCGCGGGGAACCTGACTTACTTGGCACCATCGATGGTCAATCTCAATCTTGCGATGGAGCGCTGGCCACAGGTACGTCTCGTGGCCACACGTGAGCACTAGTGCGTGTCACCGATCAGTGACGGATAACATTACGAACCTTGTGCATTACAGCAATAACCTAAGCGATTTACCATAGCCAGGTTTGTAGACGTAATGGGTTGCGACAGTCCGCCGTCAGCTTCCCGGTAGCAGGAGTCAATATGGAGAAGCTGAATCTTGAAGATCGTGTCTCGCTCACGCGCGCTATCATTGAGCTGCTCGATGGTTGGGAAGTTAGCCCCGCCGACCAAGTAACGCTGCTGGCGCTGCCGGAAGGCACGCGCCCCGGCGCAATCCGGCAATTCCGTCAGAACACTCCATTTCCGGAAGACGAGCGCGTCATGGAGCGCATTGAGCACCTTGTCGGGATTGCTGACGCTTTACGCACCTCCTACCCGCACAATGCCCATATGGGTGCAATCTGGATGCACAAGGCCAATCACCGTTTTGAAAACCGCGCGCCGTTGTCTGCGATGATCGAGGATGGGCTGGGTGCGATCATTGCTGTCCGCACCCATCTCGACTGCGCTTATGACTGGCACATCAGTGGATCGGGCAATCCGCTGCCGAAGTAGCCACGTGCGGTCCGGTTTCATCCCGGCTAGAAGCTAGTCATCAGAAAGATGCCCCCGCTGTTGCCGCTGAGCTTCTTGGTGACCGCCCCGCCTGGCAATACGATCGGTGTGCTCGTCTTGTAGTCAATGGACGTGAAACGCACACCCAGTTCCGTCTGTTGTGAAAAGTAATAGCTTCCTTGCAGCAGGAATCCCAGAGAGTTATCGAAATCGATTTTGCTGGAGACGCTGTTGATGGTGCCGTCGTAACGTGGGGACAGGTGGTAGGTGGGGCCAGCGCCCAGGGAAAATGCATCGAGCCGCTTGATAAAAATAAAGTCGAGTGGAAAACGGGTAAATTTCATGTCGCCATTCTTGGCGTTGATATTCACAAATTTGAAGCCCAGCATCGACCGTAGAAACAGGGTGTTGTCGCTGCTGAGCGAATAATTGTTGCCAGCGCCGAAATACAAAAGCTCACCCGCCTTGATGTGGTCACCGTTTGTCATGACAGCAATATCGTCCCCACCCGCGGACAATTCCATGCCGAGCACAAGACCGTTTGCTTGTGAGGTCAAGGGGAACTGGGCCAGGGCAAGCATCATGGCTGGCATCAAGTATTTGTGAGCATGGGGCGTCTGTTTTTTTGAATTAGGCATACCGTACCTTCCTTATGTGTTTATAGGCTATTGTCGCTGATTCATGAATCCCGCCCCACGGCCACGTATGACACATGCCTGGCCGTGGCAGGCACAATCGAATAATATCAAATCATATCTGAAATCTGGCCGACACCCCTCGGCAGGGCGTGTGAATGAATGAACATAGAAGATGACAAAAGTCACAAATGTGCCTTTAGCGCCACACAAATAACGGGTCAGTTTGCGTGCGCGAAGGGCCAACAGGTTACCCGCCGTGGCGGGCCGGATATCGCCTGCACTTCCGAAGGGGCACATCAGCAATGTGCGAGATTGTTTCAGCGAATGAAGGAAGTTGCCTTGCCGGCATTCGGGGTGGAAGACGACCTCCTTAGCATGCCCCACAGCGTGCTGATCAAAATTCAGTTTGGGAGCTTGCTTGGCTTGCAACGTCTGCTCGATGGCAGCGCTGCTGTTTCAGCCGAAGTGAGGAATATCGATGACCTCGTCGGCCGCGTGCTGGAACAGTATGGCGATCTCGAAGCCATCCCCTGCACGGCGTTTGTGGAGGACATAACCTCCTACAAGCTCAAACGCCGGCGGTGATGAAGTCAGGGCAGTCTTATTTGCCTTCCTTGTTACTTTCCTTCTTGTCCTTGTTTTCCGCGTCGTTCTTTATGGAAAGTAATTCGATATCGAAGATCAGTGCCTCGTTCGGGCCGATGGCATTGCCGGCACCGCGTGCGCCATACGCGAGATCGGGTGGGATGTATACCTGCCACTTGGAACCTTCTTTCATTAACGGCAGGACTTCCTGCCAGCCTTTGATCACACCTTCCACTGGGAACGTGGCGGGTTCGTTACGTTTGTAGGAGCTGTCGAACTCGGTCCCGTTAATCAGCGTGCCACGATAATGGGCGATCACGGTATCAGACGATTTAGGCTGCTTGCCGTTGCCTTCCGTGACAATCTTGTACTGCAATCCGCTCGGAAGTGTTACGACACCTTCCTTTTTCTTGTTGGCCTCAAGGAAAGCCTGGCTGGTTTCCAGATTCTTTTTAGCTGCCGATTCTAATTTTTCCTGTTCCTTTTTCTGATAGCCCTGGACCGCGGCGTGCATGTCATCCGGCGTCATCTTTGGTTTGGCGTCGGTCAGCACGTCCCGCATGCCCTGAGCCGCGATTTTCGGGTCAAGATCCAGATTCTGACGCTTCAGATTCTGACCCATCTGGTAGCCCACCGTGTAGCTGAACTTCTGTTTGTCGGTCTTGAACCCCGCCGGCTCCTTTCCCAACGCGCTCAAGGAAACGGAAGCGGCCACGAGGCCAAGTAGTAAACCGATTTTCATTGTCGCTCCTTTTGTCAGTGTTAAATTCATGGTTATGGTCGCATATTGTCAGATGCCCACCAAGTGGGACTTTGCCGATAACGTCAGCCCGGCAGTGCCTCGACCTTGATCCGTTGGGCGCAGAGGTTGGCGAGTGCGGTTTCGAACTGCTGCACCCGCTGGTTTTCCTGATCGACTACATTTTTCGGCGCGCGCGCCACAAAATCGGCGTTGGCGAGCTTGGCTTTCGCTTTTGTCAGTTCCTTATCGAGTTTCTCCATTTCTTTGTTGAGGCGTTCGAGTTCCGCCTGCTTGTTAATCAGTGAGCCGAGCGGCACCAGTACTTTCATGTTGCCGACTAGCGCGGTGGCCGATTCGGGCGCTTCCTTGCCCTTGGCAAGCCAGGAAATGGATTCGGCCTTGGCCAGTGTCACCAGATAAGGGCGATTGCCTTCAAGGTGCGCCTGGTCGGTGTCCGAGCCGTCCTGAAACAAAAGCGGCAAGGGCTTTCCGGGCGCGATATCCATCTCGCCGCGGATGTTGCGTATCCCGGTGATCACGGCCATGAGCCAGCGCATTTCATCGGTGGCACCGACGTCGATTTTTTCTTTTTGCAACTTTGGATATGGCTGGCGCATGATTGTCGCGCCCTGTTTCCCGGCCAGTGGCGCGATACGCTGCCAGATTTCCTCAGTGATGAAGGGCATGATCGGATGCAGCATGCGCAGCAGGGTTTCTAGCACCTGTACCAGCGTCTGGCGCGTGCCACGCAACTGTTCCGGGCGGCTGCTGGAATCTGTCAGCACCACTTTGGACAGTTCGAGATACCAACTGCAGTATTCGTCCCAGATGAAACTGTAAATCGCCTGCGCGGCGAGATCAAAGCGGTATTCCCTGAATCCGGTTTCAGCCTCGGTAGTCACTTCCTGCAAACGCGAGATGATCCAGCGGTCGGCAGCACTGAGCTCCACCTTTCCACTCAAACCGGTATCCTGGTTTTCCGTGTTCATCAGCACATAGCGCGCCGCGTTCCAGAGCTTGTTGCAGAAATTGCGGTAGCCGTCGATGCGGCCGAGGTCGAACTTGATGTCACGGCCCTGGGTGGCGAGGATGGCGAAGGTGAAGCGCAAGGCATCGGTGCCGTAGGTGGGGATGCCGCTCGGGAACTCCTTGCGCGTGACCTGTTCGATTTTTTTCGCCATCTGCGGCTGCATCAGGCCGCGCGTGCGTTTGGTAACCAGTGATTCGAGATCGATGCCGTCGATGAGATCGATGGGGTCGAGGATGTTACCCTTGGATTTAGACATCTTCTGGCCATGGGCGTCCCGAACAAGGCCATGGATGTAGACCTCGCGGAACGGGACTTCGCCCGTGAATTTCAGGCCCATCATGATCATGCGCGCAACCCAGAAGAAAATGATATCGAAACCGGTGACGAGCACACTCGTGGGGTAAAAGGTTTTCAGTTCTTTCGTCTGTTCCGGCCAGCCCAAGGTGGAGAAGGGCCAGAGGGCGGAAGAGAACCAGGTGTCGAGTACGTCTTCGTCTTGCTTGAGCGCAATGTTCGTAGCCAGCTTGAATTTGGTGCGTGCCTCAGCCTCCGTGCGTGCGACGTATATCTTACCTTGGTCGTCATACCAGGCTGGGATACGGTGGCCCCACCAGATTTGGCGTGAGATACACCAGTCCTGGATGTTACGCATCCATTCGTAATAGGTTTTGGTCCAGCTCTCCGGCACGAACTTGATGCGCCCGTTTTCTACACACTTGATGGCCTCGGCAGCCAGCGGTGCAACCTTTACGTACCACTGATCGGTAAGAAGTGGCTCAACGACGGCATTGGTGCGGTCGCCACGCGGCACCATGAGCTTGTGCGGGTCGATTTTTTCGATGAGGCTAGCGGCTTCGAGGTCGGCGACGATTCTCTTACGCGCTTCGAAGCGGTCGAGGCCTTGATATTTTGATCCGGGCAATTCGATCTTGGCGTCGATGGTGAAAATGCTGATGCGCGGGAGGTTATGACGTTTGCCGACTTCGTAGTCGTTGAAATCGTGTGCCGGGGTTATCTTCACGCAGCCGGATCCGAATTCCTTGTCGACATATTCATCCGCAATGACCGGGATTATCCGGCCAGTCAGCGGCAGTTCAACCACCTTGCCGATGAACTGCTGGTAACGCTCGTCTTCCGGGTGCACCGCCACGGCGGCGTCGCCCAGCATGGTTTCGGGACGTGTGGTCGCGACCACGAGATATTCCTTTGTTCCCGCGATGGGGTAGCGGATATGCCAGAGAAAGCCGTTCTCTTCTTCGGAGATGACTTCAAGGTCGGACACGGCGGTGTGCAGTACGGGATCCCAGTTCACCAGGCGCTTGCCGCGATAGATCAGCCCTTCCTCATGCAGCCGTACGAAGACCTCGGTCACGGCATGTGAGAGTCCTTCGTCCATGGTGAAGCGTTCGCGCGACCAGTCGAGTGAAGCGCCCATGCGCCGCAGCTGGCGCGTGATCGTGTCGCCGGACTCGGCCTTCCACTTCCACACACGTTTTACAAATTCCTCGCGCCCGAGGTCGTGGCGGGTTTTGCCTTCGGCCCCCAGTTGGCGTTCGACAACCATCTGGGTCGCAATGCCGGCGTGGTCCGTACCCGCTTGCCACAGGGTGTTGTTACCCTGCATACGATGATAGCGGGTAAGGGCGTCCATGAGCGTGTCTTGGAATGCGTGGCCCATGTGCAGGCTGCCGGTGACGTTGGGTGGTGGAATCATGATGCAGTAGGGAACGCCCCGGCCGCTTGGCCGGAAATCACCGGCCTGTTCCCAGGCTTCGTAAATCCGCTTCTCCATCGAGTGCGGATCGTAGGACTTGCTCAGGGTGCTTTCCGGAGAAGGGCTGCCATCGGCAAGGTTATGGGTATTCATGGCTCATGAAAACGGGCAAAGGCGGAAGATGAAGAGGGGCAAGTTTAAGGGCTTATTTTTAATTTTTCACTCTTCTTTTTTAGCGGTTTTCTCCAGTTCTTCACGCATGTATCGCTGCAAGCGGTAGATGAGCTTTGAGTCAAGCCCGGAACCGCCGGATTTGCGCAGTTCGATATTGAGCTTGGCCACGGCCCGGATGACGGCATCCCGGGTGAGGTCCGGCGATGGAGACAGCATTTCCGTCATAGGTTCCGTAGCTATTTTCCCTGCGGGAGAGTTGACTACGTCTTGCAGCACAGGAATATCGTCAAGTTTCAGCTGCTTTGGTGGTTCCACTGGTGCTGCTGCCGGTTTACCTGCCGATTCGATGGCTGAAATATTATTTTCAGCGACGAGCGGTGTTTCCTGAACTGATTTCGCCGGTGTCGCGGACGATGGGGAAAATTCCACACTCAACATAGGCGAGTCGCTTGTCAGAGGCGAAGGGCTTGAAGAGGGGACTGCAGGTCGACTCTTCTTGCCGGGTTTCTCCGGAGTGGCAGTATTAAAATCGATCGACGGCATGCTCATGACCTGTAGCACAGGCGCTTCCATTTTTACTTCATCAACAGCTGTGCCCGCCACCAATGGCGCTGGTGCGCTTTCAGTGGTCGGGGTGGCTGCCACAGGGGCAACGGGCGCGCTTTCCTCGATGGGCTCATCCAGGGTGATAGCGTCGAAGTCGATCGCGGGCGTGTTTTGGGTTTCCTGGGTAGGCGCGTCGATTTCCATCTCCATTGCCGCTCTGTCCAGCGCCGATGGTGTCTGGGGATTTTCGATGGCTGGAATTTCCAGCACGGCGTCAGGCTCAAGAAACTCCGGTGGGGCTTCCGGTTCGGTGGAGGGCTCCGTGGACACCGTTTCGGTATTCGCGCTTTCGAGAGGTGCGGGGGCTTCAGATGCAGACTCTGTGTCGCTGTCAATGACAGCCGCCAGAATTCCTTCTGACTCGAGAACAGTAGGCGCCTCCGTATGCGCAGGCGCTTCATCAAGCAACAGCTCATGCTGCAATCCCCCTGGCGGGGCATTCTTGCCGGGGCGTTTTGATTCAGACGCGGGCAGTTCTGTGTTGGCGGATTCGTCTTCCGTGCCGGAAGTAGCCGGAATTTCACCGGCAGGTACAGCAGTGGTATCCGAAGTGTCGAAAGGCAGCGGTGCCGCCTCGATTTGTTCCACTTGCGTGTCGAATTTCGGCAGTTCAGCTTCGAAAACTACCACGTCCGGTTCAGAAGCTTTAGGTTGAACCGTATCCGAGGTATCGACGGGCAGTGGGGCGGCCTCGATTTCTTCCGGTGCCGTCTCGAATTCAATTGTCTCTATTTCCGAAGCGGTGGAAATCGGTTCAGGGATGGCAGCAGATTCTGGAAACGATACGTCCTCGGGAAAGGACGCAAGGCTGTCCAGCAAACTGTCCGCAGCACCTACCGGGCCTGCCTCAACTTCAGGATTTGTTTCCGCTTCGGGCCCGCGCAACTCTCTGGACGCAGATCCGGCGTCGTCAGATGATTTCGCTTCATCGCCGACGTTAAGTTCGTTGTTCACGAGATCTTTCAGTGAGCGCATGACCGCCCCGAGGTTCACCGGCCCGGAGGCAGGTGAGGGCGACACAAAATCCTCAATCACCGGTGCCTCACGCCTCTGGGGCTGCTTTTCCTCGTTTGGGGTATTGTCTGGTTCTTCACCAGGCTGCGTCAGGGAGACATGCTCGCTTTCGAGCAGGTCAGTGTGGATCATGTCCTGTAGCGATTTCAGCACCTCTTCGAGCGTGACTTTCTCGGAGGGTTTGTGTCTGGATTTTTGATCACCCGTGGTCATGAACGGTTCAATGCCGTTATTGTCCGGTTAAAGAGTGTGTGTCTGCAATGCATAGCCGCGGTCCCGGTAAAAGCGAAAACGCTCACGCGCTATTGCCTTGTTCGCTTCGTTGCTATCTACAATTTCCGCCACGCGCTGGAACCGACTGAAGTAATCTGGCACTTGAGCGGCGATTGTGATCAGTACATCCTCGTAGGCGGGGGGCGGCACTTCGTGGCCGATAAGAACGGGAAAATCCGTGTCAGTTTTCTCCGAAGATAAGCCGTGTGGGATAAAACTTCCGTCATTGAAAGTCCAGAGCAGCCGGTCGAGACGTTGCGCCTCATCGCGATCGGCGGTCAGTATATAAATCCGGTGGCCGAGCCGGAAGGCTTTGTGTGCAAGCTTGCAGACGGTCATGTCCTTACCGCCATCCGGTTCTTTCTCGATCAGGTAAAAGTCGACCCGGGTCACGCTTTGTCCCCATCGTTTGCTTTATTCGCGCGGTTGATCAGGAGTTGCGTCAGCAAGGGTACCGGCCGGCCGGTGGCACCCTTTTCCTTTCCAGTCTTCCAGGCGGTCCCAGCGATGTCGAGGTGTGCCCATTTGTATTGCTTGGTATAGCGTGAGAGGAAGCAGGCACCGGTGATGGTGCCAGCCTCGCGCCCACCGATGTTGGCCATGTCGGCAAAGTTACTGTCGAGCTGTTTCTGATATTCGTCCCACAGCGGCAGCTGCCAGGCACGATCGTAGGTGTATTTACCGGCATTCAGGATTTCTCGCGCGAGCTGATCGTTATTGGCCAGCAGGCCGCTCGCGTGCGCACCGAGGGCGATCACGCAGGCGCCCGTCAGTGTGGCGATGTCGATCACGGCCGCGGGTTTGTAACGCTCGGCGTAGGTGAGGGCATCGCTCAGGATCAACCGTCCTTCGGCGTCGGTGTTCAGCACTTCAACGGTTTGTCCTGACATGCTGGTGACAACATCGCCCGGTTTATTGGCATCCCCATCCGGAAGATTTTCTGAGCTGGGGATAATGCCGACAATATTAAGCGCTAATTTCAGTTCGGCCGCAGCCTTGATGGCTCCCAGTACCGAGGCCCCGCCGCACATGTCGAATTTCATTTCATCCATGTTGGCGGCGGGTTTGATCGAGATGCCACCGGCATCGAAAGTCAGTCCCTTGCCGACCAACACGATCGGCGGTTCGCCCGCGGCGACACCTTGGTATTCGAGAACGATCAGTTTCGGTGGCTGCCGGCTGCCACGCGATACCGACAGCAGCGCGCCCATGCCGAGTTTTTGCATTTCTTCTTTTTCCAGTACGGTGGTTTTAAGGCTGTACTGTTTTCCAAGCTCCACGGCCTGTTCGGCAAGATAGGTGGGCGTGCAAATATTTCCCGGCAAATTGCCGAGATCGCGCGCAAGGGTTACGCCGCCGGCCACGGCTTGACCTTCCTTGATGGCCTGTTCGCCGGTGGGCAGATCGCTACGTTTCGGTACGGCGAGAACAATGCGGCGCAGGGCGCGCCGGCCGCTGTTCGGTTTGCTCTTCATCCGGTCGAAGCGGTAAAGCGAGGTCTCGGTGACTTCGATGGCCTGACGGATTTTCCAGGCAATGTCACGGCCTTTGACTTCGAGTTCAGTAAGGTAGGAGGTGATTTCCGTCGCGCCCGTGTCCTTGAGCGCGCTGACAGCTTTGGCGGTTACTTCGCGATAGCGGGATTCGCTGAATTCCTTTTCCTTGCCGCAACCGACCAGCAGCACGCGTTCGCTCGGCAGGTTCGGTATGTTGTGCAACAGCAGCGTCTGTCCGGGTTTTCCTTCAAGGTCGCCGCGGCGCAGGATGGCGCTGATGGCATCTCCCGATACCCTGTCGATTTGACCGGCCACCGTTGAGAGTTTGCGTGTCTCAAATACACCAACTACGATGCAGCCACTGCGTTGTTTTTCGGGGGTACCGCTTTTGACGATGTATTCCATGCCGATTCCTTGAATTATTTCACGTCCCGCTGGTAAAAGATGTGGTATATTTTTGTCGGTTTCCGGTCACGGTTCCGTTTTGCAATCAAGTTGTTAAGGATGCCTGTGCGGACAAAACGGTCGTTTCATGCATGAGTCTCCCAGTTCCGTCACCAGACGGCATTTTCCATTGTTTGCTTGCCCCTTGTCAAAACACACTCGGGTATCGGCAACTTGATCATTAAGCGCGCTCTTTACCGGGAGGCCGCTATCTCCAGCCTGGCCATCACCGTGGTATTGCTCATCGTCATGGTGTTTATGAGCCTCACCTTCTTGCTTGGGCGCGCGGCGCGGGGGGAAACGGCCGAAGACGTGGTTTTTGTCTTGCTCGGTCTGCAGACGTTGAAGAAGCTCGATTTGTTGCTGCCACTCGGGTTTTATCTCGGAGTGCTGTTGACACTCTCCCGCTGGTACCGCGACAGCGAAATGACCGTGCTTGCGGCCTGCGGTGTGGGGCTCATGCAATTGTTGCGGCCGGTGATGGTTCTGGGGTTGATTTTTGCGCTGGTCGTGTCGCTCGGTGCGTTTTATTTATCGCCGCTCGCCGCCCGTTATATCGAGAACGTTAAAAATGAAAGCGCCCACCGCTCCGAAGTGAGCCTCATCACTCCCGGAGTATTCACGGAATCTCCCGGGAGTGAACGCATTATTTACGCGGAGAAGATTCAGGATAATGGTGACCTGGAAAACGTATTTGTTAGTAGTTACGAAGCCGGTAAAGAAGGCGTTGTCGTGGCGAAGTCTGGACATCCGTTCATCGACTCAAAAACGGGTGACAAGTTTATCGCGCTCATGGAGGGGACTCTCTATGACGGCGCGCCCGGCATGGTCAATTACCGCATTGTAGTATTTGGCACACTGAACCTACGCATCGAACAAAAAAAAGTTGAGGAGGCCCCACTCACGGTGGAAGGGACGCCGACGCTATTGTTGTTGAGTTCGGATGATCGTCACCTGCTCACCGAACTGCATTGGCGCATTGCCAAGCCGATTGCTCTTTTTGTGTTATCGATCTATGCCATGGTGTTTGCCTATACGGATGTCCGCCGCGGACGTCTATCCAATCTGTTCGTGGCGATTTTGGTGTATTTCATCTATACCAATCTGCTGGGCCTTGGCCAGACATTGATCAGAAGCGGCAAGGTCCCTCCCATGCTTGGGCTGTGGTGGGTCCATGTGGGCATGGCGCTGATCGCTGGCTATCTGTTGGTGCGCCGCGCGCATAACCGGCCGCTGTTTTCCTTCTTCGGCATTTCCCGGCGCTGATATGGTTACCATTCTTGACCGGCTGATTGCGCGTCACGTGCTTTACAGCATGCTGCTGGTGTTAGGCGTATTTTTGGCGTTGACGGCTTTTTTCGTACTGGTGGAAGGGTTGTCGGATTACGGCAAGGCGGGTTTCGGTTTGTTTGAGCTCATCAAGTATGTTGTGCTGAAGCAACCGCGCCAGATTTATGAACTGTTTCCGATTGTAGCGCTGATCGGGACGATCATGGGCTTGTCCACGCTCGCACTCAATTCTGAATTGATCGCCATGCGCGCTGCGGGCGTGTCGGTGGCGCGCATTGTGCTGGCGACGATGAAGATTGGTTTGGTGTTTACCCTTGTGGCTTCTCTTGTGGGCGAATACGTAGTACCGACATCAGAGAATCTGGCCCAACTTGGGCGCGCCAAGGCGCTTGCCAAGGGGCTGCAAAAGAAGAGCTCCGGCATTTGGTTGCGCAGTGGAACATCCTTTGTCAGCATTGGCGAAGTGCTGCCCGATTTAAGTCTCTTGCGGGTAAATATCTACGATTTCAGCGGCTATTCATATTTACGGACGCAGACTTTTGCCACCCGCGCATTTTTTTCCGGTGACAGGTGGCGTCTTGAGGATGTGCAGCAGAGTTTGATTATCGGGCAAGAAGCGGTCCAATCGCGTCACGTGCCCACGGACGATTGGCAATCCCAGCTCACCCCGGATGTGGTCTCGGTTTTTGCTGTCCAGCCTGAAGGGTTGTCCATTCAACAGCTCCACTACTATATCCAGCATTTGCAGCAAAATAATCAGGACACCAGAAACTACCGGCTTGTGTTCTGGCAGAAGTTGCTTCTGCCGCTCGCCACCTTGACCATGATGCTGCTGGCCACGCCGTTTGTTTTCCGGCCCAACCGGGCCGGGGGAGTAAGCCAACGGGTGTTCACTGGTGTCATGCTGGGACTCGCCTTCGTGGTGGCCAATCAGGGATTCGGTTACCTCGGTTTGCTTTATGGTGTTCCGCCCATCCTGGGCGCGCTGATACCGACCGTATTCTTCTTCCTCATAGCACTTTATTTGCTGCGCCGCGCCGCGCGCGGGCTGTAGTAGAAACGACGGATATTTCTCCCGTTGATGGCGACAACCGTGCCAGTATTATAGACATGGACATGGCATTTATGGTTTGCATTGCTTGACTAAATCCAATCTCTGACGAACCTTTGTGTGGCCCCAGTGGCAGGATTATTATCGACTTGCAAACACTGGGCGTTCCTCTGCTTCCTGTTACCGCCTTTTAGCGTGTTTTGGATCTTACTTTTTGTTAATTTCCGAAATATGTGGGTGTGGCGTGGTTCGGCGTATTGATGCTGAAATACAGCAGAGGAGGCTGTACGGACAGAGATTGTTGTTCCGGAGAACCGCGGGAAATGGATAGTTCTGCCCTCAGGCCCCGTTGTTAGACATGGTGAGGTTCAGAAAGTCATCTAAACTTAACTAATAACATTCATTATCACGAAAAACCGCTGAAGATGCCCGAAGTCTCCATCATCATGCCCACCTATAACCGCGCCGATACGATCGGACGTGCTATAGAGAGTGTCCGACGCCAAACTTTCGACGATTGGGAATTGATCATCGTCGACGATGGCTCAACGGATGGAACGACATCTCTTTTTTCCGGGGTTGATCCACGCATAAAACTTATCCGCCAGGAAAACAATGGGTGCTATGTTGCCCGGAATGAGGGACTGCGTCAGAGCCGTGGCCGTTTTATTGCATTTCTCGACTCCGATGACGAGTGGTTACCGCACTTTCTCGAGATCACTACTGCTTTTCTCAAGTCGTCTCCGGACGACCATTTCGTCATGACCGAGTTTTTGAAGTATTGGGGGGCGGATACTCCAGTACGGCACGATATCTATCAGGTATTGTCCAAGTTCGTCCGGATGGCACACAAGACAGGGTCTTCCATGCTGGATCTACCGCCCGGCGAAACCGACGATTATTTGCGCGTGTACGAAACCCGGGAACCTCTTGGTGACTGGGGGCGGGAGATTGCCAGACGGGCCGGTCATGGAAACACCGCGCAACTCTATCGCGGAAATATCTTTGAATATCTTCGCTGGGGGTATCTGGGTTGGCTTCCTGTCATGGTGCTTACACGCCATGCGCTGGAAACGATCGGACCTTTTTTGGAGGGCTATCGTTCAGCGGCAGACTACCGGTTTTTGGGAAAACTGTTTCGCCACTTCCGTGCCAACATGATTACGGTCCCCAGTGCACTCAAGCACGATGTGGGCGCGAGCGGGCGCCGCCTCGCGGAGGGCCACCTTGCCACCGGCATAAATGAATATCGGTTTGCCTTGAACCGGCTTGCGTTGTTCGATGAACTTTTCTGGAATGAGCGTAAATCCGATCCGGAGATTAATCGTATCCGTGGCCTGTACCAGTCCTACACGGGACGTACCGCGCTAGAGCTCGGAAAACGACAAGCTGCACTCGAACACTTACGCAAGGCTTGCGACCTTTTCCCCGGCCTCTGGCACGCCTACACACTGCGTTTTTTCGTTAGACTTCTTCCCACCGATTCGATCGTGGGGAGTATGTATCGTTTCTATCTGCAGTTAAAGTATGTGCTGCGTCGTCTAACCCCAGGGAGATAACAACCCGGACTATGATGCATAAGGTAATGTGATGCGCTAGACCGCGATCCCTTCTGAAAACTCTCTTTGTGCTTATTCCGGTGTCTTAAGCAAGAGTTCCGGAGTCTTCTTCACGGTGACAGTTATGGTTTCCGAGATTTAGGCAGCCGGATTAATCTGGTCCTCGACAAACGGTCATGCCAGGCGAGCTTTTCCCGATCGAAGCATACCCATAGGAATCCAAGACCGAGAGGCAACCAAGAAAGGATGGCGCTGGCAAAGCGCTTGAAGGCGTCCATCCAGGTGATCGGCCTGCCATCGAGGCGCACGAGGCGCAGACGCCAGCTGCGAAGCCCAAGGGTTTGCCCGCCGTGAACCCAGAAGCCGCCGTAAAAAAAGAAACCGATCGTCAATATATATATTTGATAGGCGCTTCTGACAAGAAAACTCGGTTTGCCGCCATCCGTCAGCCAGACATAGGGATAACTGACGAGCATCAGAATTGCGAAAAGCAGCAGGGCGTCGTAGAGGGCAGCGCCCATGCGCCGGAGAAAGCTGGCAGGGTCAGGTTGACGCGAAGTTTGCATGCAATTGTCGTTGCCGTTTCCGGGTGTTTTCTGTGGTGGATTTTACACAACAGGAAAAATCTTAACGTATAAACACTAAGAAATTGCGTGTAGCTACTGAAATACTCAGGAAATAAGCAACATCTTGTTTGTAAAGACATTTGTTATTTGTTTAAAATTTATTCAACCTAACACCTGATTCGTAATGTGGCAGCTTTAGGGTATCTCAGGCCTGGTTACACACAATCTTATGCACAGATTCTGTGAATAGATATCCGGTTGAATTTTGTTCCCATGAAGCTCATACGAGCCGTTCAATTATCAAGACGACCGGTTATCGCATGGTTATCACAGTTATCACTTTTCCCTATACGGATGTTAAACGATGAGTTAACCTTGTGTTCGTTGGATCGAATGTGACAAGGATTCATCGCCACGGATATTTTTCAGAAGCGCCCCTGGAAATGACTTAAAAGTGTTTACGGACAGCCTCTCCATCAATTTTATCGAACTCGGACATTTCGCCGCCTATCTCGCGTTCATGGTGGCGCTGATTCAGGGCATGGCGCCTATTTTGGCGCAGACACTGCGTATCCCCAGACTTGCCCAACTCAGTGTTAACGCCAGCGTGGCGGTATTCGTGCTGACCACCGTTGGTGGGCTCGCGCTGGTACACGCTTTCGTTACCAGCAATTTCTCGGTCCAATACGTGGCAGCTAATTCCAACACACTGTTGCCGCTGTTTTACAAGATCGCGGCGCTGTGGGGTGGGCACGAGGGCTCGCTGTATTTGTGGGTGTGGATACTGACCTTATACACGTTGATTGTCAGCTGGCATGGGCGCAAGCAGTATCCGGAACATCTTCCCGTGATTCTCGCCGTGCAGGGCTGGCTCATGGTCGGCTTCTTTGGCCTCATCCTATTCCTGTCCAATCCATTTGAGCGCCTGTTTCCGATCCCGGCCGATGGTAATGATCTGAATCCGCTGTTGCAGGATCCGGGTATGGTGTTCCACCCGCCAATGCTCTATCTCGGCTATGTCGGCTTCTCCGTACCCTTTGCCTTCGCCATGACCGCACTGATTACCCGCTGGCGCAGCGAGCTCTGGACCGGGCTGATCCGTCGCTGGACGTTGATTGCCTGGGGTTTCCTCACCACCGGTATTCTGCTCGGTGGTTGGTGGGCCTATTATGAACTGGGCTGGGGCGGCTACTGGGCCTGGGACCCGGTGGAGAACGCCTCGTTCATGCCGTGGCTCCTTGGCACGGCGCTGGTGCATTCCATTACCGTGCAGGATCGGCGGCGCATGCTGCATGCCTGGAATATCTTTCTTGTCATCAGCACCTTCTCGTTGTCGCTGCTTGGCACTTTTCTCGTGCGCTCGGGCGTCCTCTCCTCGGTACATGCGTTTGCGGTCGATCCGGGCCGTGGCACCTACATCCTTGTTTTCATGACCCTCGTGTTGACGGTTTCCTTCGGAATCTTCATGGCACGCGGTCGTTACCAGCAGGCGGAAGAGACCATCACTTCACTGCTGTCGCGCGAGTCGTTGTTTGTCTGGAACAACGTATTGTTCCTCGTTGCCTGCGCCAGCGTATTGCTCGGTACGCTTTATCCGCTGGCGCTCGATGCCTTGAGCGGCCAGAAGATTACTGTCGGCCCGCCTTACTTTAATACCGTCATGGTGCCGATCTTCCTTGTGGTCATGCTGCTCATGGCCGTGGGCCCGCTGGTGCCTTGGCGCAAGGCCAATCCGGAACGTCTGCGTGCGCGCCTCCTGTTGCCGCTGCTGATTGGTGTGACAGCGGCTGTCGTGATGTCGGTATTTTTGCAGTCGGTGCACTGGACCGGCCCGGTGGCGGTTGGGCTAGCCTTGTTTGCGGCGGCAAATCTTTTGACGGATCTCCTGCGCACCGTCCGGCAGCGCCGGGCACAGCTCAAGGAGAGCCTCGGCCGTGCCTTGGGGAGAACGGTGCTGGGCAACCGTCGACACTACGGCGGCATGCTGGTGCATTTTGGTATTGTCATCATTGCCCTGGGTCTGGTGGGTTCCGGTCTTTTCCGTTCTGAACTCATGGTCGCCATGGCACCTGGGGATGTAATGGATATCGCCGGAGAACACCTGCGTTTTGAAGGAGTGAGTTCGCGGCAGGGTCAGAACTACGAAGCGGTGCAGGGGCGTTTTACGCTCCTGAACAGCGGCCGGACCGTGGCTCCGGAACGGCGGCGTTACCTCCGCCAACAGATGCCGACGACGGAGATCGGCATCGATTCCACTATTTTGCGCGATGTCTACGTGGTGCTCAGCGAGGCGGCCGAGGGTGACTGGAACGTCCCCGCGGGGGGAAAATGGGCGGTGCATGTTTATGTCAATCCGCTGGTGCGTTTTATCTGGAGCGGCGGCGTAATCATTCTTCTGGGTCTTTTCTTCTCCCTCGGTGGCCGCCAGGCAGACAGGAAACCACAAGAAAAGCCGGTACGAGCGGTGGTCGCTACGAAGTGAATATCATGCGCAGATTATTATTCCTGTTTGTTTTCCTGGCCATGCCGGTTTTTGCCACGCAGGTGGACGAAGATCCGATGGATCGTCAAGTGCAGGATATCGCCAAGGATCTGCGCTGTGCCGTCTGCCAGAACCAGCCAGTGGCGGAATCCAACTCCGAACTGGCGCACGACATGCGGAAACTGATCCGCGAACAGCTGCAGGCCGGCAAGTCGCGCGAGGAGATCATGAATTACTTTGTCGAGCGCTACGGCGATTACATCCTGCTCAACCCGCCATCCCGTGGTGCGGGCACGGTTGTGTGGCTCGCGCCGGTGGGCATTCTGCTGCTGGTCGGCATCTCGGGCTACCTGTTCCTGCGGAACCGGGTGCGCCCGACCATGCCGCTTCCGCCCAAGCTGTCCAAGGAAGACGCCGAGCGGGTGCGCGTCGCACGTAAAGAGGCCGGCCAATGATCTGGCTTGCGGCCGTTGCCCTGACCATTACCGTGCTTACCGTTTGGTATCTGGCGCGACCGCTGGCGCAAACCGCTGGCGCAGATGGGAATGAAGAATACTATCAGTTGCAACAAGTGCGTGCGCGGCTGTTGTCGCAGCTGAACGAACTCGATATCGAAGAGACAGATCGTAATATCGACAAGGGAGTGGTCAGCGATGAGCGACAGAGGCTGGAAGCCGATCTGGCGCAGGTGTTACGCGACCTCGAAGCTCACGTGGGCGGCACCAAGAAGAAAAAGAAGAAGGCCAAGGTGCGGACGCAAGAATCCCGTCGCCCTTGGGTGATCACGCTGGTTGTGCTGGGGCTGCTTTTGCCACTGACGGCGGCTGGTCTTTATGCCATCGGTCAGCGGGCGACGCTCGCCTATCTCTCGAATCCCGAGGCTCAGCAACCGCAGAATGCGTCGGTGCCACCCATGGCGCTGGAGATGGTAGTGCGTCTGGAAAAGCATTTGGCTGAACAGCCGGACGACGCTGCCGGGTGGTCGCGCTTGGGACGCTCCTATGTTGTGCTCGGACGGGCAGAGCAGGCCAAGGCAGCTTATGCCAAGGCGTATAAGCTTTCGCCAAACGATCCACAGGTAATCTCCGATTACGCGTGGTTACTGTACAACGAGGATCCAAAAAACGTCGGCGGCCAAACTGTTGCACTCTACAATCAGCTTGTCGGATTTGATCCGGAAAATCAGGACGCGCTGTGGGTGCTCGGCTTTGCCGCATATCAGCAGGGCGACAGCAAAAAAGCCGCCGGTTTGTGGGAAAGGCTGTTAAAGCAACTGCCGGCACAGAGCGCCGAGGCTGAGCATCTGCGCAACATTATTGCCAAGGCACACGAGAAACAAGCCACGAAATAATTTAATCCAAATAACCGAGCCTAATAACCGAGCCTGATGAATAGATCGGGGACTTAACGTATCTTTCACTATTGTTTGGTATCGACATAACAGCTAAGGGGTACCCGTTCTGGCCAACCAGATAATTCTCAATATTTCTTTTCAACGCTCGGTGCCTCTGGCGTAGCGCCCGGGATAATAAAGTGGTGATCTCCGGTGGCGCTCGCGTAACGGGTCGACAACCTCCAGGAATCCTTAATACGCACCCACACATCGACGATGAAAAGGTCACCCGCCGCTTCTCTCCTCCCTAAAAAGCTGACAACGGCAATATTGCCGAAATCGTGGACAGCCATTTGTTCGACACCAGCCAAAGCTACCGAATCATTGAAGGAAAGACGGATCCATTCGGCGCGAGGCGTAGGTATGCCTGGGTTGGCACCGACCCGCATCTCGAAGTCATCGGCAAGGAGCTTCTGTAGAGCAGTGGGATCCTGCTTGCGGATCGACTCTATTAAAGAGTTCTCAAAGGCCGTGAACTGCTGCACGAGGCGGGTGACGGTTGGAATCCGAAGCTGGCCGGCGTCCATCGCCAAAACAGGTTCGGGTCTGCCTGTCGAGCAAACCGTGAGCAGTAAGGACATCAAAGCGATTCTTTTCATGCCGAAACCCTCTCGGTTCAGGTTTGCCCACCATAAAACAAAGGCGCCCCTGACCGCGGGCGCCTTTGTTATGACTTCGTTATGATGTGGATAAAATCATCAGGGATAGGAAAGCGTGCAGTACCCGCCACTTGCGTTCAGCCAGTTCTGTTGAATCAGGTAACTGATCCCGTTTAGGTTCATGTTTGCCATAGCACCGCTGGATGTCGTATAGGTCGTCCCAAACGTCCAGGCGCACTTGTCGGCATTTTCCTTTCCGCTTTTATCATACCAAGCGTTGAGGTCGGGATCCGTCACGGCCTCTTCCAGCTCATGGGCGATGATACTCGCCATACCGTCGGCGCCGGCGTTGCCGTTGGGGCTGGTTGTCTGCCACTCACAAGCGCTGGGGCAACGATCTGGATTGCCCACAAAGGCGTATTTAATATCCGACCCATTGATGGTTCCGTGAGTGTGCCAGCCGCAGTACGAGGTACAAAAGCCAGAGGTTTCATTCACATCAGCGGAAGTCAGCACGAAATAAACCGCGTTCGTGTCCTTTGGCAAGGCGCCGGAGTTGATCGAGTTGGTCACGATTGTCTTGATATTGGCATCGCTCAGGGCCGTGCCAAGCGAGTAGTTATCGTTCGCCTGGTTCAAAAGGGAAACCGAATTCGAAACTCTCGTGTTGCTACCGTTATAATACGTCGTATTGATATTGTAGTAGGGAGAGCCGCCGACGGTAGACGCAAAGCCGGGGAGAATGGACGTGGCGGTGTTGCCTGCCCAATTCCCGTACCAGATGTAATAGACATTGGTCGTACCCAGGATTAACGGGCCACCGTGATAGCAAATTCCGTTCGCGCACGTTCCCGGTTTTGCTTTGCTGGTGGGTTGGCTCGCGGCAGGCCGCTCACCCCATCCCTTACCGGTAGGCGCAAGGTCACTATCAGCATCCTGACGCACCACACCGGCATTGACTATAGTGGCAAACAAGAAGCTGAGGCATAAAATCCAAAGCTTGGATCGAATCTTGATAGACATGATTAGTTCTCCTCCATATTTTTGTACAGTTTAGCGGCGTTAGATTTCTTGTGCGGCTGGTGAATGAAGCGAAGCTCAAAAAATCAGCACCAACGCTTTCATTTTCCTCTTTCATCATGTTAGGAAGTTCCTGCTGCGTCAAGAAGAAGCAGCACTGATGGCAATTATTTCTCAGGCGTGGTGAAGTGGCGACGTTTGTCACTCTTTCATTGACGTAATACTTAGTTTGTTCACAGTAACTGATTGATTTATTTAAGTTACGCGTGGCAAACAGATCTGCTGTCGATTCCTCATACTGAACTGTTCAGGACAGGACTGCATTTCCGACCGCAAGGGCGTAAAATTATCGGCGAGGTTGAGTGAGTAGCAAATGCCGGCAGGATACGTAGCGATTGAAATTTACCCAAGATAAGCACCTGCCTTATCAGCAGCACTTGTCCAGGTACAGACACCCCAATTATGGGGACGACCACCCTTGGTCGGTTCTGGACGATTCTGTTTTCCAGAGCTTCGGCTTACACTAACGTGAACAGCGTAGTTGATCAGTTTCCTTAAAAACAACGTCGCATCAAGCGTTCTGTTTCAGAAATCCCAGCGATAGCCCAGTGACCAGTAGCGGCGGCGGTTCGTGTCTTCGGTTGTCTGGCTCCTGGTTGTTGTGTGTTCCTCGCCAAATTCTGCGTCCAGGGTAATATTCTGTTTCCACTTGTAACTCGGTTTTAACGTCGGCGAGAAACGTTCTATGTCGGTGTTGGTGCTCGAATCATGCTGTTTATACCAGCTTAGAATGGTGTCCAGGCTCCAGTTTTGTCCCCAGAGCAGACGATTGGTCAATGCGTAAGAATTGCCATCAAATGTTTGAGCACTGATGTGGCTGATGCTGACCACATTGACATCGCGTTGCGTGAAGATACCGGTGCCAATGATATTTCCAGTGTAGGTGTAGATGGTGCCGGTGTCCGGTTGTCCTGGCTGGTTCACAGAGCCTACGGTGCTCGAGGTGCGCGCCGACTGCACGTCCAACCCTGTTTGCCAACGCGGTGTCAGTGGTTGTGACACGCCCACGCTGTGCAGATCTGTCGTGGATGTCAAATCGAGAGCCTGTTGTTTGAGCGCTTCGTAGGATTTTGTCGTCAGCTGTGACCTGATCGACGTGTCGGATTCGCCGAGCAGGGCATTTGACAATGTCAACGAAGGCGTTTTGCGCCGGTCGAATAATGCATGTAAGGACGTGCCGCTGGTTGCGGTCCAATTTCCCTGGATCAGGGTAATATTCGATTCCTTGAATTCTTGGTCATAGTCGAATAGTCCGTACATGGTGAATGACTGGCTGAAATAACGGATTTCGCTTCCCACGGCATGACGATCTGTGACGCCATCGACCTTTTGTTCGATGGTGTACAGGCTGCCGCCCCAATGTTCCAGGAACGGACCCATGTCAACGCCGGTGCCCAGGAAACTGAAATGCGAATTGTACGTGACGTCGGCCGGATTGCCCCCCACCACGTTGACCCGCCATTTTGGCGAAAAATTGTAGCCGACAAGCGCCCCATCAAAACGTCCGAGCACGCCGCTGGAGCCGCCGGGCTGCCGGCCGATTCGTGCCGAATAATCGAGCTTGCGGTCCTTGAGTTCGTAGTAAATGGCACTGGGGCGATTGGTGTTGTCCTGGCCCTGAAGGAAGTTTCTGATATAAGTATCACGTATCACCAGGCGGTTATCGTAGTCATCGCTGCGGTAGCGTTGCATGAAATTAAGGTTGGTGATCAGCGCGCTCTGATCGGTTTTGGTAAGGCCGGCCAGATTTTGCGTATTCGCGGTGGGGACCAGGGTCGTACTGTCGAGTTTGCTGGCGCCATGGTAGTAATACTGCGATAAATTCCCAACAACGATCGATTGCGCCTCCGTGTGTGGCCTGACAATTTTGAGCGTGGGGGTAGGCGCTGTCGCGATGGCGGCATCGAGCGTGGCGATACGCTGGCGTACGCGATCCGAGCCTTCGCCGATCGGGTAGAGGTGCAGGTATAGTTGATATTCCTTGCGCGCAGTGGCGATCTCACCGGCGCGTTCACGAGCCAGCCCGATATATTCCTGCGCATCCTGCGAGTACCGGTTGGGCGGTAGCCGCAGTAATTGGTCAAGCGCGGCGATGGCGGTCACGTTGTCGCCACGCGCAATTGCCGCACGGCTCTTATCCAGTAAGGCGAGTGCACCGCTGTCGTAAGATGTAGCGGGCGCCATCTCGGTGCTCGGCAGGCCCAGGCCTACAGCGGGCAGTGTCGGTGCAGGCACTGGTGCTGTCGCAACGGCGCCCGGTGATATTCCCGGCGCCAACGCGGTGGCTGCTGGCGGCACACCGGGTACAACCAAGGCAGTGCGCACGGAGTTACCCTGTTCATTCAGCGTGACTCGCATCACTTTCGAGCGCGGGTAGGCGTCTTTGAGATGCTTGCGTGCGGCATAGACGTCCGATTCCTTTTCAAAGAAGCCGAGTTTTAATTGATAGAAGGTTTTTTCCTTGGCATGCGTTTCGGTGGTATAAAGCAGGGAATTTTTCAGCGCGGCCGGCAGCGGCGCAGGCACTGACGTGATGGCTTGGTTGCTTTCCTCCAGCACGAGGATAAAGAGGGCTTTTGGCGAAAACGCGTTCACGCCGGTCGGAGGTGATGGCGCTAGGGCGGGCACAGGTAGCGCAGGAGGGCGGGCCGGCCTGGGTTCAAGCTTCTTGGCCTCCATGTTTGGTTCCACAGTTTTCGGTATCACCGGTTTCGGCACCGGTAAGGTACGCTGGATGACAAGATATTCGTTGCGCGGGATTTCGCTGACCTGTGCCGCCGGGTATTTGGCCAGCGCGCGCTCGCGAAAGGCCAGGGCATCGGTATAGTTTTCGAAAAAGCCAGCGCGCACGAGAAAGACGGCCTTGCCAAAGGCCTTGCTCTGAATCAGGTAAATCGGGCGATCCGGAAAATCACGTTTAGCCTGTTTGTCCGAGATGGCTGTGAAGCTGCTGCGCAGAGTCACCACGAAATATTTTCCGGGACTGATATTGTCGGTTCCGGCTTCGGGGTTTTCCCCCTCATCGGTTGCAGCGAAAACAGGGTTTGCCAGCGAAGTAAGGGCAAGTAAAGAAACAAGCATCAAAGGTTTAGCAACCCACATATTGTTATTCTCTGAATTAATAAAAGTAGTTGAGTGAAACAGAACATCTTCCCCTTTGACTGAATTTTATTTCACCTCCTGTTTATTCCGGGTCGTGCCAGTCGGCTTGGTTTCTGCTGGTACAATAGGCAGGTAGATCACCAGGCTGCGATGATCGTCTCCCGGCCGTACATCGTAGCTGACAGGGCGGTCGAAACGGATCAAGAGCGATGACGGATCACGCTGAAAATTGTTCGACAACGGGGGTTCGAAGGTAATCGTTGTGCCGGGTATGACAGGCGTGGTAGGAACATTCCGGATTTCCTCCCGTAGGCTGACGTTTTGCGTGTCCAGACTGGCGATCGTAAAGAATATCTGCAGCAACTGCCCTCGTTCTTGTGGAAAGTGACGCACATAGTTAACCGGCATCGTAAAACGGATACGAATCTGTGCCCAATCGGATTCCACTGAAGTATCCACGTCATCCAGGATGACTTCCTGCGCGTAGGCGATACCTCCCATGACCAGCGTCATGAACAGTAATGATGTTCCGAGCAGTATTTTTTTCATGTGTCGGTTCCTTATGATTTATCGTCTGGCATGAGTATCACGCAACCTGTTTGGTGTCATCGGATGCATCACATGTGCCTGAGTCCGGGCCTGCCTAGTTCCAGCTGCTGTAGGTGCTGCCTTTGTTGCCTAAAGGCTTGTGGCAGCCAGACTGGGAGCAGTCTGTGGCCGAGGAACTCTGATGAGTCACTGACATCTTCTGCATGCTGCCGAGATAGCTGGTACCGCTCGCATGGCAACCCTTGCACCATCCGGCACCATTACCCAGGCTGTTGTTGTGATTCATGATCTCAGACGTAAAACTGGTTGTGCTCTTGTGGCAGGCGTCGCAGTTCAAGCTAGCGCCGGCCAGCAACTGGGACGCGTAGGGAATGTGGTTGGTGGGTGCGGCCAAACCCGGCCCACCCGAGTAATGACAGGTGGAGCAAGTGCCCGGTGCCACACCGGTGTGATTAAACCCGGCGCCGGCAAAGCTCGTGTAACCAGTCGTGTGGCAGGAATCGCAGGAGGCTGTGGTGCTGACATGGCCTGCCGACTTGCCAAGCGCGTTCCACGCCGTGTAACTCCCGCTGTGACATCCAGAGGTCGTGCATTGACCGGGCAGCACGCCTTGGGTCGAGGAGTGTGTGAAGGTTGACGTCGCAAACGTGCCTCCCGTCGAGTGACACGCATCGCACGAGAGGTTTGTCGGGATATGATTGGTCGGCTTGGCCATGCCCGATCCGCCTTGGACGTGGCAGGTGGAGCAAGTGCCCGGTGCCACACCGGTGTGATTAAACCCGGCGCCGGCAAAGCTCGTGTAACCAGTCGTGTGGCAGGAATCGCAGGAGGCTGTGGTGCTGACATGGCCTGCCGACTTGCCAAGCGCGTTCCACGCCGTGTAACTCCCGCTGTGACATCCAGAGGTCGTGCATTGACCGGGCAGCACGCCTTGGGTCGAGGAGTGTGTGAAGGTTGACGTCGCAAACGTGCCTCCCGTCGAGTGACACGCATCGCACGAGAGGTTTGTCGGGATATGATTGGTCGGCTTGGCCATGCCCGATCCGCCTTGGACGTGGCAGGTGGAGCAAGTGCCCGGTATTACTCCGGCATGGTCAAAGCCTGCGCTCATCCATGTGGTAGTACGATGGCAAGTGTCGCAAGGCGCATTGGTGGGTATGTGGGTCGCCGGTTTGCCCATGATAATGGCGCCGTTATGGCATTGCGTGCACTGATGGGGAATTACGCCGACATGACTGAACGTTGCTACGTTCCATGCCGCCGTGGATCTGTGACACTGATCACATGCCTGTGTGGTCATAATGTGATTAGTTGGCTTAAAGGTAATTGTTTGAATGCGGCTGCCTTGGGTATGACAGGTTTCACATTTCTTGGGTGTTCCTTTAAAGATACCCTGAATGTGACAAGTTTCGCAGGGAAGCGTCGCGTGCGCCCCGGTCAGCAGGAACCCTGTTCTGACGTGATCGAATTTTACATTGCCATTCTGGGTAGCTGAGAACGCGTCTCCGTAAGGCAAGGCAAGCAGAATCAAGCCCAGCAACGACAGTACCACGGCCCATATTGAAAATTTGGTGAGGCAGTTCGCATTCATCATAATCAGGTCCCTGATCCAGTTGATTTATTGTGTCGTGGTTGCACCGGCGACTCCCGCACGTATTTTTTTAAACGAACTGCTGACGTGACACTGTTCGCAGAATTTGCCAAAGCCACCATTGTGTACGTCATCGATATCGTGGCAACTGACGCAAGTGCTGTTTGCCGATACCTTGTGTGGCATGGGCTTGTTGTGGCAGTCCTTGCAAGCCAGACGTTCGTGCCCACCGTCAAGTCGGAAGGAGGTTTGTTTGTCGTGGTCAAAGCGCCAGGTTTTCCACGACACGGCGTTATGACAGGTTTCGCAGCGTGGTCCAAGGGTGTCCCTGTGCTTGTCGTCCTTCTCGTGACAGCCGACGCAGGCAGTGCCGACATCTTTGAATGCAGGCGTTAAGTGACATTTCTTGCATTCCACGTTGGTATGCTTACCGAGCAGCGGGAATCGCGTCAATCCATGGTCGATCCGGGCTACTTTCCAGTCGCGCTCGTTATGGCAGGACTCACATTTTTTCCCTTCCTGACCCTTGTGCTTGTCATCCTTCTCGTGGCAGGCAATACAGATTGTCGGCAGTTTGTCCGTGAACAGCGATCCCTTGTGGCAGCTATAGCATTTGGCCAGCGCGTGTTTCCCAAGCAGGGGGTATTTGGTGTCACGATCGTGGTTAAACGTGGCGGTTTTCCAAGTCTTCTCACTGTGGCATGACTCGCACTTATCGCCGAAGCGACCCTTGTGACCCTTCTTGTCGTCGTCGGTCTTGTGGCAGGCCACGCAGGTCGTTCTGAGTTTTTCCTTGAACAGGAATCCGGTGTGGCAGGAGTCGCATTTGGCCAGCTCATGTTTGCCGCGCAGGGTGAATTTGGTGTCGCGATCGTGGTTGAAGGTGGTAATGCCCCAGCCTTTCTCCGTGTGACAGGACTCGCACTTATCGCCGAAGCGACCCTTGTGACCCTTCTTGTCGTCATCAACCTTGTGGCAGGCCACGCACAGGGTTTTCAGCTTTTCCTTGAACAGGAACCCTGTATGACAGGAGTCGCATTTGGCCAGCAGGTGTTTGCCGTGCAGAGGATATTTCGTGTCCCGGGTATGGTCGAACAGGATCATCTTCCAGTCCTTGTCGCTGTGACAGGACTCGCATTTCGTGCCAAAGCGGCCTTGATGGCCCTTGCGGTCATCATCTTTCTTGTGACAGGCGACGCAGGTCGTCGGGGTATTCTTGAAATCCGGGTCACGGTGGCAGTCCTTGCAGGTGACCTCGAAATGTTTCCCGGATAGAGGAAACTTGGTCTTGCTGTGGTCAAACCGCGTTTTCTTCCAGTCTGATTCGTCGTGGCAGTCGGCGCAGCGGTTGCCGAGGCTGCCTTTGTGCTTATCGTCCTTCTTGTGGCAGGCGAAGCAATCAGACGGCGCATCGCGGAACTTCACTGTGGGCTTGTGGCAATCGCGGCACGCGATTTTGGAACCGGCGTGCCCGCCCTTCAACATGAAGTCGGTGAGCTTGTGGTCGAACGCCTTTTCGTCCAGCGGGGCGATATTCATCGTGCGTCCCTTGTGTTCCGTGTGGCAGCCCCGGCATTCCTGTTCCGTGATCCGGCCATGGTATCCCTGTTTCTGGCTGACATCCTTGGCAACGTCCTTATGGCAGTCGAGGCACAATCCGCTTTGGGCGGATTTCTTGAATCGCGCGTGACAGTTCTTGCAGTCGACTTCCAGTTTTGCGTGCCCCTTGATGACCTGCCCTGGTATCAGCACGCTCTCGAGCGAATCGGCGAGCGACAGGCGCGGCACACCGGCCATGACAAGACCAAACGCAAGCCATACGAGAAAGGATCGCATCCAACACGACATTGCGCTGGTGATCAGTACATGTGTACGGCGATAACATGAACAACCCCGCTGATCGCCAACATGAAAACAAACGGGACATGCAGAATATGCCACAGTGAAAACAGGCGTTCGTATTCCCGAAACCGCGACACATCGACGACGGCATTCAGGTGTGCCTGGATGATGGATTTTCCGTGAATCAGGCGCTTTTCGTATTTGACGGTGTCCCAACCATGTTTCCCGGCGTACACACGAAACGCGCGGTCGAGTTCCCGGCCAACGACATACTGTGTCCAGCGGGCGCGTAGACCCACGGTGAGGAACAGCCAGGTGCGGCTCCACGCGCCTTGGTCTGTGGACAACGCTCCTGCCTCGAATGTTTTCAGGTATTTTTCGACATTGTTGGCGAAATGAAATTTCGATTTTACCTCACCCTGGCTGATGCCGAGGCGAGTTTGAATTTCCTGCAGGGTGGTGCTGCGCCCGTAGAGGCCATGATGAATTTTTCGGTAGATGAACCGGCCGACGACCCCACTGCCCGCGACGAGCAACATGCAATACAGGGCAACGGCCGAATTGACGGCACCGACCCGGAAGGTGGAGTGAAACAGGATCAACGTGGGGCCGGTAATGCCAAGGAACATGTGCAGGCGGAACCAGTGTTTGCTGGCGCCCCAGTTGTGCATAAAGCGGAAATGTTTACGCATGGAATAAAGCAGCAGGGTGAGCATCATGATGCCACCGACGACCCCGAGGTAATAACCGAACTCGTCCCCCGGCTCGTAGTAACCGCCTTGGCGGATGGCCCAGGCGCCCGCGAGCAGTAGCAGTACCAACGGAATGACCGCGTAGCGCAGCATCCCGTCACGGTCCCGATTCGGCTCGATCAGTGCGGTTGCCGCTAACCGGGCTGGCTGGACAATCGCTTGTTCTTGGTTCATGGAGATTTCCTTGCCATTACCGCTTTACCCCTGAAGAGTATTTGTTTGGGTGATGGTCTATCCTTCAAATGACCAGCTTCCGTCCCCACGGCTGGACCCTGATTGGCAAGGGTCATATAGCGGGTGGGAACAGCCTGCTATATGTATTAAAGCTATACGTATGGCACAAAACCATTGCTTTCAGTATGAAGTGTATGATTTATCAGACGAATGGAAGGGATTTACCTGAGTAACCATGACAACCGCCCCCGATCTCATTGCTTATCTGCTGTATCTTGTGCCCCTGGTCGTGGTGATGTTTTTCTACCTGCGCCGGCACGGAAAAAAGGAGCAGCAGCATGTCTCGCAACTCAAGGAGACCATGGAGTCCGGGTTGACGGAGCCCGCCTCGCTGCACCCGGTGTTTGATCCCAACCGCTGTATCGGTTCTGGGGCCTGCGTGAAGGCCTGTCCCGAGGAGGCCATCGGGATCATCAAGGGCAAGGGCCACCTCATCAAACCGGCCGTCTGCATCGGTCACGGTGCCTGTAGTGCCTCTTGCCCGCACGATGCCATCACGCTTGTTTTCGGAACGACCACGCGCGGCGTGGACATCCCCGTGGTCAATCCGAATTTTGAAACGAATGTGCCGGGCATCTATATCGCCGGCGAACTGGGCGGGATGGGGCTTATTCGTAAGGCGGTAGAGCAGGGGCGCCAGGCGATCGAATCGGTGCGCAAACGGAAAGGCAGCAACCAGTCGCTGGATGTCGTTGTGATCGGGGCCGGTCCCGCCGGCTTGGCTGCCTCGCTGGGGGCATTGGAGCACAAGCTGCGTTTCGTTACCGTCGAACAGGAAGGCTCGTTCGGTGGCACGGTGTATCACTATCCGCGCAACAAGATCGTCATGACCGCGCCGATGCAATTGCCAATCCTCGGCAAGGTGAAGATGAGCGAGATCAGCAAGGAAGCGCTGCTGGAATTCTGGCAGGGCGTCATGAAGCAGACTGGCCTCAAGATAAACTTCGGCGAACGCATGGAGGCCATTATCCGAAACGGCAAGGGGTTTACCGTGAAAACCTCCCGCGGCTCGTACGAAACGAGAACCGTGTTGCTCGCCATCGGCCGGCGCGGCACACCGCGTAAGCTCGAGGTGCCGGGCGAGGAATTGCCCAAGGTAGTCTATCGGCTCATCGATCCGGAACAGTATCGTAACCAGCATGTGCTGGTGGTCGGCGGCGGTGATAGCGCGCTCGAGGCGGTATTAGCGATAATCGATGAACCAGGGACGACTGTGACACTTTCCTACCGCAGCGAGGCCTTTGGGCGCGTGAAGGAAAAAAACCGCCAGCGGTTGCAGGAAGCTGAGAAGAGGGGGCGCGTGAAGGTGTTGCTACAATCGAACGTAACGAAGATCGAGTCGGGGAAAGTCGCGCTTGATCACGCCGGAAAGGTGGTAGAACTCAAAAATGACGCCATCATCGTGAGCGTGGGCGGCGTGTTGCCAACCCCGCTCTTGAAAGAAATCGGCGTGATCGTGGAGACCAAGTACGGGACGGCGTGATTTCTTTTCCCGCAGGCGGGATCAGGAAAGATCTTTAATCAGCGGCGCAAGTTTCTGTTCCCAGGCTTCCGGTGTAATCGGGCCGATCTGCTTGTAGCGGATGACCCCTTGCTTGTCGATGACGAAGGTTTCCGGGACACCGTATACGCCGAGATCGATCCCCAGTCGGCCATCTGTATCCGACAGGCTCAATTCATATGGGTTACCGAGACTCCCCAGCCATTGCAGCGCGTCTTCGCGCCTGTCCTTGTAGTTAAGTCCAATGATGGTCACGGCCTTACGGCCGGCAAGTTCGACTAGGTAGGGGTGTTCCTCGCGGCAGGCAACACACCACGAAGCCCAGACATTGAGCAGGTACACACGCCCACGCAGATCGTCACGACCTGCCTTGTGCGCCGGGTCGGCCACCGTTGGCAACGAGAAGGCGGGCAGCGACTTGCCAATCAGCGGCGAGGGAATACGGCGCGGGTCGAGATGCAACCCATAGGCAAGCAGTAGGCCGAGGGCGATGAAGATGACGAGTGGGACGATGTATTTCTTCATGGTTTTTTCGCTTCCATGCTTGGTGCATAGGCGCCGCCCTTCAGGGCCTGGGCGGCTTCCGGCGGCATGTATTTTTCATCGTGTTTGGCCAACACCTCCGAGGCGACAAAGACGTTGCCCGTCTGGAGCCGTCCCTGTGCCACCACGCCCTGACCTTCGCGGAACAGGTCGGGGAGGATGCCCTCATAATGTACCGAAAGTTTTTTATTGAGATCGGTGACGATGAAATCCACCTTGAGGCCGTCCGGCGCGCGGCGCACGCTGCCTTTCTCCACCAGGCCGCCGATGCGGAATGTTTTATCAAGCGCCACCTTGCCTTCCAGCACTTCCGTGGGCGAGTAGAAGAAAACCAGGTTGCTGCGAAAGGCATTCATCACGAACAGGCCGGCGATCGTGAGTCCCGCGACGCCGGTGACGACGATGGCCAGTCTTTTATACCTAGCTTTCATTTGGTCTGTCCTTTCAATCGCAGAAATTCGTGCAACATGCGCAACACCACCCGGCGCCGGCGCAACGGCAGGTAAACGTTAAGCACCAGTATCATGGCCGCCAGTGCATAGGAGTTCCATACGTAGACCCCGTAGCCGCCCATGGCGAAGAATACAGACCAGTTCACGGTTTTGGCTCCAATACCTGAACGACCCAGGTAGTATGTTTTTCCCGTTCCAGAATTTCATTGCGCATGCGCATCAGGGCGACCGCCACGAAATAGGTGGTAAAGCCGATGGCCATGAGCAACAGGGGCGCGAGCATGCTCGGATGGATCGAGGGCGTGCCGATCTTGCTGACTGAGGCCGGCTGGTGCAGCGTATTCCACCACTCCACGGAGAAATGGATGATGGGGATATTGACCACGCCCACGAGTGCGAGAATGGCGGAGGCGCGGGCGGCGCGTTTGGGGTCATCGATGCTTGCCTGCAACGCCATGTAACCGATGTACAGGAAAAAGAGAATAAGTTCCGATGTCAGGCGTGCGTCCCAGACCCACCATGCACCCCACATGGGCTTGCCCCAGAGCGAGCCGGTCACAAGCGCCAGAAACGTGAACGAGGCGCCGATCGGCGCACAGACGCGGGCAAACACCTCCGCCAGCTTGCTGTTCCAGACAAGCCCGATGGCGCCGGCGCCGGCCATGGAGACGTAGATGAACATCGACATCCAGGCGGCCGGCACGTGAATGAACATGATGCGGTAGCTTTCGCCTTGCTGGTAATCCGCCGGTGCGATGAACAACCCAAGGTACAGTCCCGCCGCCAATAACAGCACGGTAAGCCCCAGTATCCATGGCGTCAGTTGCCCGGCGAGGGTATAGAAATATTTCGGTGAGGCGTACTTATTAAAGTTAAACATACTATGGCGTCAATCCAGAGAAATCCGCAATGCGGCCGCCGTGGCCCAGGGCGCGAAACTCACCGCCAACGTGAGGAAGGCCGCGAGCAGGGAAAAATGCGCTTCGATGTCAATGCCGGCGATGGCGCCCGCCACGCTGCCCGCACCAAAAATCAGGATAGGAGTATACAACGGCAGTACCAACAGCGAAACCAGCACCCCGCCGCCGCGTAGTCCCAGCGTCAGCGCGGCGCCGACCGCGCCCAACAGGCTTAAAACCGGCGTGCCGAGCAGGAGCGATAACGTGAGCGTTTTCATAGCCGCCGCCGGCAGATTGAGTTGCAGGGCCAGCAACGGTGATATCAGCACCAGGGGCAGGCCGGTCAGCATCCAGTGGGAGACCACCTTGGTGAGCACGAGGGCCGTGAGCGGGTGGGGCGACAGGAGCATCTGCTCCAGTGTGCCGTCGGCGTAGTCGTTGGCGAACAGACGGTTCAGCGACAGCATGGTCGCCAGCAACGCCGCGACCCAGATCACCCCCGGGGCAATGGTCCGCAACACGGAGGGTTCGGGGCCCAGTCCCAATGGGAAGAGGCTGACGACGATGATGAAAAAGATCAGCGGTGTCAGTACGTCCGTGCTGCGACGCAGGGCCACGGTGAGGTCGCGTCGGAGGAGGCAGCTGGCGGCTTTGAGCAAGTTTGGCATGTTCAGGTATCGAGCTGAATTTGCACAACCGTTTTGACTGCGACATTGAAATCTTGATGCGAGGTCAGGATGACCATGCCGCCGGTGCCGAGATGACCTACAAGAATTTCGGTGATTAGCCCGACCGAACGTACATCGAGCGCGCTCAGGGGCTCATCCAGAATCCATAGTGGTTTGCGTTGAATCGCCAGGCGCGCGAGCGCAAGCTTGCGCTTCTGCCCTTGGGAAAGAACCTTGGCGGGGAAGTAATGGTGCGCACCAAGACCTAGATGCTCCAGAATTTGCCGGGTTGGCATCGCGTCGGTATCGCCCGCCAGGCAGGCGGCGGCACGCAGATTTTCTTCCGGTGTCAATTCTCCTTGGATAGCATTGCTGTGACCGACATAGGAGAAGTGTTGGCGGTACTCGTCACCGAGTTCATTGATAGTGCTGCCGTTCCAGCGGATGGTTCCGGCGGCGGGTTGCGACAGGCCACAGAGGGTGCGCAGCAATGTGGTCTTGCCGCTGCCATTGGCCCCAGTGACGTGCAGCAGCACGCCCGGCTTGAGAGAAAAAGACAGGCCGCTAAAAAGCGGGCGGTCGCCGCGGACACACTCAAGGTCTACCACTTCCAGCAAAACTGGTCCTCCCTAAATCAGCTTACAATTTGCCTCTCCGCCAGCCCCTTCGAGGAGGCACAATCTGCACAGAGAGGGCAGGGTACTGTGCCCCGCAGATGGTGCCCCGAACACGAATCGAACGTGCGACCTGCCACTTAGGAGGCGGCTGCTCTATCCACTGAGCTACCGGGGCGCGCCGCTATTCTAGCGGAAAAGAAGGAAATATTGGGTATCGGCAAAACAAATTGTTGCCGGCCATGTGCGGGATTGGTGGAGCGGAAGGGGATCGAACCCTCGACCTCTGCATTGCGAAAGCAATCCACCGAATCTGCGGTTATGAAATTCAACACGTTACGCACCCGGACTCCGCGTAACCATGACCCAGATTGACGGAAATAGACTGGAGTGGACTAGAGTGTGTCACGATTTGGTCACGCTGGCGGGGACCGGCCGGAGGCTTGCCTATGCCGGATGAATCGGGACGGCGGCCATGGTCCGTTCAGGGTCACCGCGGTCAGGTCGCCCGCGCGGGCAAAGCTCCCCAAGCCCGTGAGCGGTGCGTCCTCGCCGCCCGGTGCCCGTCTTAATCAGATTCTGTGGACACAACCCGGTCGCGGTTTCACACCGGTGATCACGGCGTGATTTAATAATATGCCATACACAGGACACTACATTTCCTAAAAGCTGGGCCATTCCGCGGTCGTTAGACGACCGACACGGGTGGGAAGGCGGCTGACTTCCGCGCTTGCTTGCCAAGCTCTTTGTCAAAGGTCGCAAAACCATCGGTTTTCGTGCACAGCGCCAAGTGTATAGCGTCACCGAAATCCATGCCTGCTTCGTACCACCGCAGGGCATAGGCCATACTTTCAAACGCCATCGGCTTGAAATTTGGTAGCCCGAAAAGTGCACGCAGCCCTTTGACAATCTCGTCCCGAGTACAGTCATTGACCTGGAGCACCCATACCAGTTCCAGCAACACGGAAGGCGGGGCCGTGTATTCTTGCTTCTTCTGCAAGAGCGACACCGCTGTCCGGTACTGCTTCTCGTCGTCCTTCAGGAGAAAGCGGGCAAGGATATTGGTATCGAGCGCGATCATCGGGCTTCTGTCCCCTTGTCCAGAGTTTCGATCATCTGTCCGATAGCCCGCTTGGTTTTTTCTTCACTGAGGTATTTTCTGCCACGCCGGTGCAGAATACCGGCAGCGTTCTTAAGCGAAGTTTTTTCGAATGCGGGGGCGGGCGTCAGTCTCAGTTCGTCGCCCACCGTGGAAATGACGAATTCGGTCCCGGTCTTGATGTGCCGCGACTCTCTTAGCGCCTTGGGAATGACGATTTGCCCTTTGCTCGATACTTTTACGGTTTCCATTGTTGCCTCACTTCAGTAAGACGGAAAGTAAGCCAATAATAGCCTGGCCGTGCAGAGGTGTCTAATTGGCGTGTTGGAAACCAGCGCCACCGGCCGCGAGGAAACGGCTTCCGCAAATAGATTCTGGATGTTGTGCCTAATGGCGAATTACAAGTCACGCCGCCACCGGCGGCTGAAGCCACACGCGCCCATGTTGTTTGCACGAGGATTGCTCGAGCTTGGCACGGGCAGACAGCGTAGGGCGTCATCAGTAATGGGGCAAGCCGACGTGGACGCCGCCGTGACCACAAATTCGGTCACAGCGACGTCCCCCCGTATTTGAGTAGCACCCCGATTTAGAGTCCAATCCCATCAACCGAAGGAGATTGGACATGAAGAAGCGTTTTTCAGAAGAACAGATCATCGGCTTCCTGCGTGAGGCCGATGCCGGGATGCCGGTGAAAGACTTGTGCCGGCGGCACGGATTCTCGGAGGCCAGTTATTACCTCTGGCGCGGCAAGTTCGGCGGCTTAGGCGTGTCGGAGGCCAAGCGGCTCAAGGTCCTCGAAGCCGAGAACGCCAAACTCAAGAAACTCCTGGCCGAGGCCATGCTCGAACAGGAGGTGACCCGCGAGGTGCTGCGAAAAAAGTGGTGACCGCACCGTCTCGCCGTGAGGTGGTGCGGAACATGACCGAGCAAGGTCTCACGGAACGCCAGGCCCTGCGGGTCGTGGCCATGAGTGCCAGCAGCCTGCGCTACCGGCCGGCCCCGGATCGCAACGTGGCTTTGCGTGAGGAGATGGTGACGCTGGCCCACCGCCACCGCCGTTACGGGGCCGGCATGATTTACCTGAAGCTCCGCCAACGAGGCCTGGTGGTCAACCACAAACGGGTCGAGCGGCTCTATGCCGAAGCGGATTTGCAGGTACGCCGGCGGAAACGTAAGAAGGTACCGGTGAGCGATCGTCAGCCGCTGAACCGTCCCGAGGCCGCGAACGAGGTCTGGTCCATGGACTTCGTCTTCGACCGCCGCGCCGACGGGCGGGTGATCAAGTGCCTGACGATCGTCGATGACGCCACCCACGAAGCGGTCGCGGTCGTGCCGGAACGAGCCATCAGCGGACACACGCTCACGCGGGTCCTCGGCCGGTTGGCAGACACCCGCGGTCTGCCGCACGTGGTACGCACCGACAACGGCAAGGAATTCTGCGGACGCGCCATGCTGACCTGGGCCCATGCCCACCGCGTAACACTGCGCCTGATTGAACCGGGCAAACCGAACCAGAATGCCTACATCGAGTCGTTCAACGGGCGGCTGCGTGACGAGTGCCTGAATGAACACTGGTTCCTGAACCTGACGCATGCCCAGACCCTCATCGAAACCTGGCGGCGTGAATACAACGAGGAGAGACCGAAGAAAGCCTTGGGCGGGCTGACACCCGCTGCTTACGCAAGACAACTGGCCGGGCGATCGGCTAAAGTGGCAGTCGGACTCTAAACACAAATGCTACTCAAGGTGGGGTGACGTCGACAGCGCACGTGAGAAGACCCATTCAGATCCACTAAGCACTTGAAAACACAGCGACGATGCCGAGTTCGAAATAGCGAGCACTGCCGTCGAAGGCAGTGGCTTTTGGGTCCGATAGGTAAGTCCTTGATAAAGATGGTGGGCGATGCAGGGCTTGAACCTGCGACCCCTGCCGTGTGAAGGCGATCCACCGAATCTGCGGTCATGTAATTCAACACGTTGCGCACCCAGGCTCCGCGTAACCATGACCCAGATTGACGGAAATAGACAGGAGTGGACTGGAGTGTGTCACGATTTGGTCACGCTGGCACCCCAAGCCCTTTATCGCAAACATCGTCGGTCGGCTCGCTCAGCGACCGGCGCAGTTTTTTCATCGTACAGCGGAATTGGATACTGATGTAAGCAGAAAATTTTCCCCGAGCATGGCGAGTTCCAAACCATACTACCAGCATCCGAAATACTGGATTCCGACAAAGCCTTGCCGCTATTCCGGTTGACACCGGCCGGATATGAGACAGGCAATGAATAGCTGAATCATCGCCTGCTGATGCTGGGCGAAATATGCCTCCTTGTGCCGAGCAGAGATTGATCATGACCACCACTTGCAACATCCGGTCACCGGGCATATTCCGGCGAGAATGAGGTGATCAGTCGATTTCCGGCACGAGGTTCCTGAAGTGATCAGATTTCGACTGGCGCCAACAAGTAGCGGTTCGTTGGGCTGAAAACGCCCACCACCGGAATCTGGCAGACCGGAAGCATATTTCTGCCGCACAAAACCCGAACATAACCCTGCCAAAGCGGCAAGGTTATGGTTCTAGGCTCAAATTGTTGCCGGCTATGCGCGGGATTGGTGGAGCGGAAGGGGATCGAACCCTCGACCTCTGCATTGCGAACGCAGCGCTCTCCCAGCTGAGCTACCGCCCCATACGAACACTTTGCCCAAAAGCCACATCAGTCAATGGTTTAGGGAATGTATTAAAGATACACAACTCCCTAATTGGTTACAACTGACCTTCCCCTATTTCTCAGGCCATCCGTAGGTTCGGGTTCTGCCAAAGATGAGGGAGGAAGGTCGGGACAGGAAAACGTAACCTGAACATTAAGAAAATATTGCCAACTTTACCCCGCTGGGCAACTCGCCTTCTTAATTGAGTGCCGCGCAGCGCCGTCTGTGGCTAACTTTATTTCGGGTCTTCGTGAACTCGTGTGGGTGATTTTCGACCATTTTCAGAGGGCCGGCAACATGCACGTCAGTATCTTGAGCCGCAGATATTCTTCATCACGCAGGCCGTATGCCCGCCGCTGGATGACGCGGATCTTGTTGTTCAGTCCCTCGACGAACCCGAGCGAGACCTTGTTTTCGGGTTGGCAGTAGGCGGCGATCCCATCCCAATGACGATCAATCATCTCGGCGAACTTCTCGTAAGGTTTCAAGCGCTGCCACTTGAGGCTGGCGCGCCAGTTCTCGAAGAAGCGCCGGGCCCAGCCTTCGCGCTCGTAGCCCCAGAGTTGCCCGAAGGACTTCTTGAGCAGGTAGGCGGTGTTCAATCGTTTGTTCGCCGCCAGCAGAGTCTTGAGGGCCTTCCTGCCATCGAGGCTCAGATTCTCGCGATGCGACAGCAAGGTGTATTTCTGCCCTTTGATGTAGCGGCGGCGCTTTCCGCCAAGCCGCGCATACTCCGTCTTGCGCACCTGATCGAGCGCCTCGTTCAGGTGACGCAGGCCATGGAACTTGTCAAAGAGAATCGCCGCCTGCGGCGCTTTGTCCTGGGCCACGGTGCGAAACGGCTTCCACATGCCCATCACCGCCAAACGGATGTGTTTTGCCTTGTTTTCCCCGAGCCAATCGTAGAATTGTATTGATAGACTTGCAGATTAATCATTCCCGCGGGCATCTGCTGTTTGATATGATTGAAACATAAACGTCTGCAGATGGCCTGCATCCTAGAGGCGAACTTCGTACAGGAAACAGTGACTTTTGTTCCCACAGGTAAACGCTCGATCAATGTGCGAATCATGGCTTTGCCATGCCCGCGACCCCGAAATGCCGGAACAATTGCGCACATGCTGACTTTAAGTTCGAGAGGAATGGCCTTGTGTGCGGTATTCAAGAGAACGAACCCAATCAGATTGGTATTGAAATAAAAAACCTCCAGGGAGATTCGGGTTTTTTTCCGAAGCGCCTCTGGGAGTTTCATGAGTGCGGCAGCCATGATCAGAAACCAGAGCAGCTTAAACTGGCCAGGCCCAGTGCAATAGTAATCAGAGAAGACCCCCAAGTCCGAACCCTCCATGATGAGGTCATAGATCATCGGTACATCTAGGAGTCCTGCTTTGGTAAAGCTATATGGCATGTGCCTGTGACTTCCCCGCCTATTTTTAGACCTGCCGAGCGAGCCGTGCCTCGAAATACGTCCGGTGTGACAGGAACTAAACTCCTAGCATCTGCATTGCGGACGCAGCGCTCTTCCAACTGAGCCACCTCTCCATTTTAACACTAGATTTGACCAGCCATCATAATTTTATAAAGTGCCGATTGATGAGAACCAATCTAAAAATTGAACGAGGGTTGGTACGTTGCGCGACTGAAATTATGTTGAATATCAATTATATTTCCTGATACACGACATGACTGCGAGCACCATAGCAAACGAAGTTCAATGATTTCGATTCTGAGGCAGGTTCGAGTTCGTATTTATTTGCATTCGATTGTGCCTTTCGTCAATTTTTCTGCTTCTTTCCAGAGTTGTCTGGCTTCCTCGGATGGAGTCTGCTCCAAGGAGCAGGCAAATTTAGCGAAGTCGGCGGGATAAACAATAAGAGCCTTTTTCATAAGAGCCGAGGCACTGTCTGATCTTCCAGACAGAGACAGATATAGAATTTGCCGGTTCACAAAAGGAGGGCTCGGGCGGTATCGCAGAACGCGGGTTGAGAGGAGTAATTGTTGTTCGATGATTTCCTTTGCTGGTGTTCCATGCAGAGCTACTGCCGCCTCAGCCCACGGTGTCAGGAGAGGGTTTTTTGATACGGCGTGCAGTGTTGCCGCGGCCTGTTGTGGTGTGGTTGTCGCGATGAGCTGATTAACATTAATGTCTTGGGCCCCCAGTAAGGTGATTATGAGTATCGCAGCAGAAAAAATAAGGGTGGCAACAGCCGTGAACTGACCGAGGCTGGGTGTAAATTCAATTTTTAGTGTTGTCCTGCTTCCGAGTCCGAGCAAGATAGCCGCGATTCCCAAAAAATAACTGTACCAGAGTGGGTATTCGACATTGCTATGCAGCAATAGCACGATGAGCAAAGAAAGAATCAGCCAGCAGGATGGATTTTTCCATTCAGGCAACATCTGCCTAACCCAGGTGAAGGCCATGAGCAGCAGCAGGAGAAATCCCAAGATGCCAAGCTCGGCAAGCACCTGCATGATCAGGTTGTGGCTATGGTTAAAAAGAACCCCTTCGGGCACTGCCGAAAATTCAGGGAGTGCCTGGTAGTTAAAGCTGTACCATCCGTAATTACCGATGCCGATACCCCAGAGAGGCGATTCCACAAACATTCGCCAGGCTTTGTGCCATTCTGACAGGCGGAGATCGACACCTTCCGCCGCGTTTCGCTGCAGCGCAACGAGGGCATTGAGGCCGTTTACATCGAATCCCATATCGGCAAGTAACAGCTTCAGCCAGTTATTCAGGAGCGGTAAGAGGAATTGAAACAGTAGGAATAGTGCCAGCAGCAGTGCAGCGCCTTGCAGTAGGCGCTGGTGGATCGGGGCTCTGGTGGCGCGGTAAGAAATCAGCGTTAAAAAAAATCCGGCAACAATATAAATGAGAGCAGCGCGGGAGCTTGATGCAGTGAGCATGAGCCCGAACAATGACAGTAGCAAGATCGCAATGGTGCGATTTATTCGTTCCGTTGCGTGCAAGTAAATCAGGGCAAAGCTGGCGAGGGTGATTTGTGTGGCGAAGTGATTTCGTTGACCAATGTTTCCAAAGGTGTTATCCGCTTTCTGATCGACGAGAAAGGCCAATTCGCCAGAGACATTGAGATGCTGAATGAGACCGATTGTTGCACTTAATGCACCGCCTATAAGGAGCATCCAGGCGAACACGGTGACCGCACGCTCAACGCCCAGCTGTTCTCGTATCCAGGCGCTGAGGATGAACAATACCGTTGCCCACACGAGATAGATTCCAGGCACTAGGGCCTGTGAGGTGTAGACCGGGGTGACAACAAGGGTTTGAGCGGCAATCAGAATGACAAATGCGAACAGCCAGATCGCCGATTGTGGAATCTGGAGAGGTGACCAGAAGGTTTTGCATGCGAAAGGAAAACAGGCGGTGATGCCGATGACAAAGGCCGCCCACTCGCTGTAGAAAGCGATTGCTACCCCATGATGCGGCAATACAAAAGGGATGACGGCGATGAGTCCAGCAACCACGAGTGCTGCCCGTGCCGATTTGACGTGGTTTTGATGAGACAGAGTTTGCATTCAGAAAAAACAAAGCCCGCTCCGAAGAGCGGGCTTAACAATTTTACTTATCAGGTTAAGAGAAACTGATTCCAACCGATTCTGGTTACTGTTTCGGCAAATATTTCGAATTCATGCTGCCGGTGATGCCCCATGTGAGTCCAGTTGAAGCACAGGTGGCCGTGTATATAACAGTATCACCAGCTAAGACCCCACTACCGATGGCTACATATGGGATGGTCACGACTGCAGCGGTTGTCGTTACGCCGCTAAGGGTGATACCAGTACCTCCATTCACGTACTTCCAGTTGGCGTTCTTATAAGCTGTGATTCCGCTTGCGACAACTCCAAGTGTGGCCAGGTCAGTCGCTGTGTTGCCAAGGGTGCCATCGCTGCATGCGACCCCTATTGCCGTGAAGATGGGAGAAGCAGCGGACGGCCCTTCGGTTACTTTTGCCTTAATCGTATAGTCCTGATACGCCGGAATGGCGATGGCTGCCAAGATGCCGATAATCGCGACCACGATCATCAGTTCGATCAATGTAAAACCCTGTTGCAACTTTTTCATAAAAAACCTCCAATTGGATATTGCGATTGCGAGGGCGCCGCGGAAATAACCGGCCCTGTTTAATCCTTAAACCGGAACCGTATCACGCATAGAACCCCAGGCTCCCTGCCAGGCCGATGCTTTCCGTGACATCCTCAGATTACTTACTTAGCAGAGCCATACCCGATGTCAATTTCGGCCTGGACCTGCTATTTCTACCATACTCACGCCCCTGAATGCTGCATGATCTGTGCCAAAGAACAGTCGCCGTTTGTCTGCTGTAGGCATTATCTGATTTATTGAAACATAAAGGGTTTTTTTTGGTACCCCCCGTCCATCAACACGCAAAAACGGGTTTAATCCTGTGTCTGACGCGTTGGGTCAGGACCTTGCCAAAATATGCCGCACGGTTCCTGCCATATCCCTATTCAATGCCCAGTTTCTCGAGCTTGTAGCGCAGTGCCCGGAAGCTGATGCCCAGCAGTTTGGCCGCGGCGGTTTTGTTCTGGTTCGTCTGGGCCAGAGCCTTTTCGATCGTGGCCCGTTCGATCCGCTCCAGATAGTCGTCCAGGGACTCCTTGCCGGCCATTTCCGCTTCTTCGCCGTTATCGTCCGGGACGCTGGTCAGCAGCTGGAGGTCTAGCGCTGTAATTTCCGAGCCGTTGCACAGTGTCAGTGCCCGTTCGAGGATATTCTCCAGTTCCCGGACATTTCCCGGGAAACTGTAATGTTGCAGTGCCACGATGGCTTCCGGCGTCAGCTGTGGGGGTTTCATGCCAAGGTTTTCGGAGAGTTTCTGGCATAACACCCCGGCCAGAAGCGCGATGTCTTCCGGGCGCTCGCGCAGGCCGGGAATCTGCAGTTCGATCACATTGAGCCGGTAGTAAAGATCCTGGCGGAATTTCCCCTGGGCGGCGAGGTCGTGCAAATTCTTGTGCGTGGCGCTCAGGATGCGGACATCCACCTTGATTTCAGTTTGGGCACCAACCGGACGGATGGATTTTTCCTGGATCGCGCGCAGGAGTTTTACCTGCATAGACAGTGGAAGGTCGCCCACTTCATCGAGGAACAGGGTGCCGCTGTCGGCCGCCTTAAAGAGTCCATCTTTGTCCTGCACGGCCCCGGTGAAGCTGCCCTTCTTGTGACCGAAGAACTCGCTTTCCATCAGGCTTTCCGGGATGGCGCCGCAGTTGACCGGGACGAATGGTTTGTCTGCGCGTGGCCCCAGTTCATGGATCAGGCGCGCGGCGAGCTCTTTGCCGGTGCCGGATTCGCCGGCGATATAAACCGGTGCCTGCCCACGGGCAAGGCGCTCGATCATGGCGCGGACTTTCTGGATCGCGGCGGAATTGCCCAGCATTTTTTTGGAGACGGGCGTAGCAGCGGGTTCCTCCGCAGGTGCGGCGACTTTGATAGGTGCGCTTCCCACGCGCAAGGCGGCGCGTACGATATTTCTCAGGTCATTGAGATCGAGCGGCTTGGAAACAAAATCAAAGGCGCCGGCCTTGAGCGCGGCCACGGCGGTTTCCATGTTGCCAAAGGCGGTAATGACCGCCACCGGAAGATCCGAAAATTTTTCCTGTATATGACGCACGAGTTCGATGCCGTTTCCGTCCGGCAGGCGCATGTCGGTGAGGCAGAGGTCGAATTTAAAATCCTGCAGCAACTGCCGGGCTTCTTCGAGATTGGCGGCCGAACGGGTTTCAAGGTTCATACGCCCGAGCGTCAGCTCAAGCACCTCACGGATGTCCGGTTCGTCGTCGACGATCAGAATTTGATTTTTGGGTTTGTTCATAATGTTCCAAGTTCAGCGCAATCTTCAGCGCGTGCGAAGGTGATACGGAAACGGCTGCCAATGCCGCCATCTCCGGGGTGATAGTTCAAGGCGGCGCCATTTCCCTCGCACAATTCCCGCGCGATATAGAGACCCAGCCCCGTTCCCCTGGGAGTGGTGGTAAAAAACGGGTCGAAGATGCTTTCGGCGATGCCCGGCGGCACGCCCGAGCCCCAGTCGATGACATCCAGTACCGGCCGGCCTTCCTCGTCTTTGCCCGCCTGAAATTTTACCAAAGGCGTGCCGGTAAAGGGCGGGCTGTGGCGGAATGCGTTTTGACACAGGTTGCCGACTATCTGATATAACTGATCCGGGTCCACACATACCTGAAGGCCCTCGGCCCCTTGAATGAGGAAACCTTCGCGCGGGACGGAAATGGTTTCGCCGTACTGCCGCAGGTATTCCTTGAGCCAGGATTCCAGACCGAGGCGAACGGGGCTGATCCGGTCACGACGGCTGAGTTGCGTGACGTTCTGCACGATCACGTTCATGCGCTTGCTCTGTTCGTCGATGATTTTTACCAGGCGTTTTTCCTCCTCATTGTCCGTGCGCACTGTTTCTCCGAGGAGCTGGGCGGCGTTGGAGATCGCGCCCAGCGGATTGCGGATTTCGTGGGCAATGCTGGCCGTGAGCCGCGCTAAGGCGGACATTTTAAGTTGCTGGGCCTGTTGTTTCAGGATGGCCATGTCCTCGAGGAAAATGAGTTTGACCGATTCCTTGGCTTCCCCCAGCGAAATGAAACGCGGCAGCAGGGCATAGCCCGTGCGTGTGCTGAATACCCTGCGGCTGCGCTCGGTCGGGTTATTCCCGAGCCACTGGAACAGCTGGATGGCCAGATCGGAAGAGGCGTCGTTCAGCGGTGTTTTCTTTCCAGTAGTGAGCTTGATGCCGAGATATTTCTCTGCGGCATGATTAATCATGAAGATGTTGCCTTCCGAGTCGCAGGCGACAACACCAGACTGCATCCATTGAATGATCAGCTCATTGAGGTGGGTGAGGTTGGCCAGATCGATGCCGCGGCGTTGTGCCAGTTCTTCCGTGGCATGCAATCGGGTGGCGAGCAGATGGCCGAAGAAGGCCGTCGCATAGAACCCGATGCCGAAAATCCCCACTTGGGGGAAGCCTTGAACAACCTCGTTTTCGACAACGTTGGCGCCGGTTAACAAGCCCCATGAGTGTTCCAGCAGTATGGCGATGGTGGCGAGCGAGGCGTAGAAAATGGTCATTCGTTTTCCCAGCATCAGGCTGGTGCCAGCGATGGCCACCAGCAGCAACAACCCCACTCCGCTCGTCAGGCCGCCGCTGGCATGCATCAGCATGGTCAGCAGGGTGACGTCGGTGAATGAAAGCAGTGTGGCCTGGCTATCGAAATCGGGGTTGCGTGTATGGATAGTGAGGGCAGCAACCAGAGCAAGAACGGTATAGACAAGGCTGGTGCTGAGGAACAGCCCGGGATAGGTTTCGCCGAATGGCGACAGTTTTCCCAGGAACAACGCAATGGCCGCGGTGGCAAGCGCGACGGCTATGCGGTAGGAATTAAAATATTTAAGAAGTTTCCAGTTTTGCGCCTCAATGGCGGTCTGGCTCTCTGTCTTGCTAAGTCCCGTGGCAGAGATGGTGCTATCCATGGCAGTCATACCCTATTGAAATAGCACAGATTTGGAGGGGCCGCCAAATCTTTCTGAAAGAAATTAGCCGCCATATGAAAGGCTTAAGTCCGGGGTAAAATTCAGGAGTGTAGCCAACCCGGATTTGTAGTGATTTAAAGCACCTACCGTCCCGAGTTCAGCTTCTTTTTGCCAATTTTCGATGTTCTTCGCAGCAATAGGCCTTGTTTCCATCCCGAATCACTTGCGATTCGGGGACATGGATCGCGCAATACGCACAGGCCACCATCCTGGGAATGGCCGGTTTGGCCGTGTGGTTTTCATCGGGTGGGGTCGTAAAAGCACGTTTGATGATCTGGATCACGAGCCACAGTCCGAACAAGATGATCAGAAGGCGTAGTAGTTGTCCCATTTCGCTAACCTGTCGCTCGAATGAGATGAGTAGTAGAGGAGGTGAAAACGTGCCACCGGTACGTCAATGTCGTGCACCAACGCGTGGGTTTGTGATAACCGATGTCGACCAAGTTATGCCATCAGACGGCATGTGTATAAGTTGGTCGGGGTGAGAGGATTTGAACCTCCGGCCCCTTGCTCCCGAAGCAAGTGCGCTACCAGGCTGCGCTACACCCCGATGATACTTAATAGTTGCGATGGACGGAAAAATGGGCCAGATCGTGCAGTGCTTGCTTGAAGAGCGAGTCCGGTACGGTGGCCAAGGCCTTCAGGGCCTGCTTGGCCTCATCCTCGGCCCGGCGTGCAGTGTACGTGATGGACCCGGTCGATTCAATGGCGTCCATGACCGCCTCAATCTGGGCCAGCCCGCCTTCCTCGATGGCGGAACGGATGATTTCACGCTGCTGGTGGTCTCCCTGACGCAGGCTATAGATGAGTGGCAGGGTCGGTTTTCCCTCCGCCAGGTCATCGCCGATGTTCTTTCCGAGGTCATGGTTGTCCCGGCCGTAATCCAGTGCATCGTCAATCAGCTGAAAGGCAGTTCCGAGGTGCATGCCATAGGCGGCCATGGCGGACTCTGTTTCCTCGTCCTGGTCGCTGATCACGGCAGTCAGTTGTGCCGCGGCCTGGAATAGCTTCGCCGTTTTGTTGCGGATGACCTCTATATAGCGTTCTTCCGTGGTTTCCGGGTCGTGGCAGTTGAGGAGTTGCATGACCTCGCCCTTGGCGATGGTGTTGGTGGTCTGGGCCAGAATCTCCATGACCCGCATGTTGTTGACCTCGACCATCATTTCAAAGGCACGGGAATAGAGAAAATCGCCCACCAAGACGCTTGCTTCGTTGCCCCAGATGGTATTAGCGGTGGTATGTCCCCGGCGCATTTCCGAGGCATCCACTACGTCGTCGTGCAGCAGGGTGGCGGTATGGATGAATTCGATAATGGCGGCAAGCTTGACGGAGGCCGTCCCCCCGTAGCCAAAGGCCCGGCTTCCCAGGAGCACAATCACTGGTCGCAGGCGTTTCCCGCCGCTGTGAATGATGTAGGCGCCCATTTGGTGGATCAGGGCGACGTCAGACTGCAGGCGGGCTTCGATTTCGCGATCTACGGCCTGCAGGTCGTCCTGAACGAGCGCCTTTATGGCTTCATAATCCATGGAATTAATGGTCAATCGAGGTCCGGGCCGCATGCTAGGGGCTGGCTTTGTACCCTGTCAAGCCGTTTGACCTTAGGCGGTACAATCGTTAGAATTGCCGGCCTTTTAGCGGGTATTCCGCGATCCGGCCCTCCGGGGCATATTCAGGAGTCGAATTCATGTACGCGGTGATTCAAAGCGGCGGCAAGCAGTACCGGGTAGCGACAGGCGATGTCATCCAGGTGGAAAAACTGGAAGTGGCGGCCGGTGAGACGGTGAATATTGATCAGGTGCTCATGGTGAGCGACGACCAGGGCGTGCGAGTCGGCACGCCGGTGTTGTCGGGGGCGACAGTGACGGCCACGGTGAAGAGCCATGGGCGTGACGACAAGATCAAGGTGTTCAAGATGCGTCGGCGCAAGCACTATCGCAAGACCACGGGTCATCGTCAGTATTACACCGAGCTTGAGATTACTGGAATCAAGTAACAGAGAGATTTAGCCATGGCACATAAAAAAGCAGGCGGTAGTTCACGCAACGGCAGAGACTCCCATGCACAGCGGCTTGGCGTAAAGCGCTATGCCGGTGAACAGGTTCTCGCGGGCAACATCCTGGTGCGGCAACGCGGTACCCAGTTTCATCCCGGCACCAATGTCGGCATCGGCAAGGATGACACTCTGTTCGCCAAGGCCGATGGCCGGGTGCTGTTCGAGATCAAGGGCCCGCGGAGCCGTAGAACAGTAAGCATCACCCCGGGCTGACGCGCTACGTGTACCTATCAAAACCCCGCCCTGGCAACATGGCGGGGTTTTTTATTTTTGTTTCGGATAATCGAGTTCTATGAAATTTGTTGATGAAGCCACCATCCGCGTCGAAGCCGGCAACGGCGGCAACGGCGCGATGTCATTCCGGCGGGAAAAATTTATTCCCCGCGGCGGACCAGACGGCGGTGACGGCGGTGACGGCGGCAGCGTCTATCTCGTGGGGCGTTCGGGACTCAACACCCTCGCTGATTTTCGTCACACCCGCCGGTTTCGCGCCGAGCCGGGAAAAAAAGGCGGCGGCGCCAATTGCACCGGCAAATCCGGCGAAAATCTTTTTATCCCGGTTCCGTTGGGTACGCGCGTGCTGGATGCCGAGACCGAGGAGTTGATCGGTGAGCTCACGCGTGACGGCGAGTCGCTGCTGGTGGCCCATGGCGGTAAAGGCGGTCTGGGCAACACGCGATTCAAATCCAGCACCAATCGCAGCCCACGACGCACCGTTCCCGGCCAGCCTGGTGAGCATCGTGAGTTGGCGTTCGAACTTCAGGTGCTCGCTGACGTGGGCCTGCTTGGTTTGCCGAACGCCGGCAAGTCGACTTTTCTGCGCGCGGTGTCGGACGCGCGTCCCAAGGTGGCGGATTATCCGTTCACCACGCTCCACCCCCATTTGGGTGTGGTGCGCGTCGAGGAACTTCGCAGCTTTGTGGTCGCCGATATTCCCGGACTCATCGAAGGCGCCGCCGAAGGCGCGGGTCTGGGCATCCAGTTTCTGCGGCACCTGTCGCGCACGCGTATTTTGTTGCATCTGGTGGACATGCTGCCACTTTCGCCGGATGCCGATCCGGTGGCGGGTGTGCGGGCCTTGGAATCCGAGCTTAAGAAATTCGACGCCAAGCTGGCCAAGCGCGAGCGTTGGCTGGTGTTGAACAAAATCGACCTGATTCCCGCGGACGAACGGGAAGCGCACACGAAAAGTCTGCTCAAGAAGCTGAAATGGAAGGGTCCGGTGTATACCATTTCAGCCATCAGTGGCGCGGGTTGCCGTGAATTGACGCAGGCTCTTATGATTCGCATCGAGAAGCTGAGAAAGACCAAGGGAAAGATTGGCGATGTCGCAGACAAAAACCACTAACTCACGTGCGGCCTTGAGCCAGACGCGTCGTCTGGTGGTGAAAATCGGCAGCGCCTTGCTGACCCGTGACGGCCAGGGTCTGAACCACGAAGGTATTCAGGACTGGGCGGGGCAGATGGCGCAATTGCGCGCACGCAAGCTGGACCTGGTGCTGGTCACATCGGGCGCGGTCGCCGCCGGTATGCAGCGCTTGGGCCGGTCGAGTCGCCCGCATGCCTTGCACGAGTTGCAGGCGATGGCAGCCGTGGGGCAGATGGGTCTGGTGCAGGCATACGAGTCCGCGTTTCAGCGTCACGGTTTGCACACGGCGCAGGTGTTGCTGACGCACGATGATCTGGCCAATCGCAACCGTTACCTCAACAGTCGCAGCACCCTGCGCACGCTGCTCGATCTCGGTGTGATTCCGGTGGTCAACGAAAACGATACGGTAGCGACCGAGGAAATCCGTTTCGGCGACAACGATACCCTGGCCGCCCTCGTGGCCAATTTGGTCGAGGCCGATCTGTTGCTGATCCTTACGGATCAGGCCGGTCTCTATGATGGCGACCCGCGTCAGCATCCGCAAGCGCAACTGGTTCCGGAAGGCGAAGCGGGTGATAAGCGTTTATTAGATATGGCCGGCGGCTCCGGCACGCTCGGGCGCGGCGGCATGCGCACTAAACTCCTCGCCGCGGAAAAGGCGGCACGCTCGGGCGCGGCGACGATCATCGTTTCTGGCCGCGAGAAAAATGTGCTGGCGCGCGTGCTTTCGGGCGAGGTGCTGGGAACCTGCCTCAGGCCGGCGCATGGCAGGGTGGCGGCGCGCAAACAATGGCTCGCGGGGCATGCCCGGGTGCCGGGAACACTGCGGCTGGATGCCGGCGCGGTGCGGGTCATTCGTGAATCTGGTAAGAGCCTGCTCCCGATCGGCGTGCAGGCGGTAGAAGGTTCCTTTACGCGCGGGGAGATTGTCTCCTGTCTCGATCCGGACGGCCGGGAGGTAGCGCGAGGGTTGGTGAACTACAACTCCGACGATACGACACGCATCATTGGTCAGGCGACCGACAAGATTGAGTCCATTCTTGGTTACGTGGATGAGCCGGAACTGATCCATCGTGACAACATGGTCGTGCTGTAAGCATAAAAAAAGCCGGCTAAGCCGGCTTTTTTTATTTATGGGATGAAACCCTTTTACGCCAAGGCGCGCAGCCGCTGATTGAGGCCACTCTTGTAACGGGCGGCGGCGTTTTTGTGGATGATGCCTTTGCCTGCCATACGGTCGATGGTTGAGGCGGCTTCCTTGAAAGCCTTCTGTGCCGCGTCTTTATCTTTGCCGGCGATGGCAACGCGCGCGTTTTTGATCTGACTGCGTAACTCGGTGCGCTTGGACGTATTACGGGCGCGGTGTACCACTGCCTGGCGGGCGCGCTTCTTCGCCTGTGCTGTATTGGCCAAAAGAATCTCCTAACTAAAATAGTGCCTGAAAAGGCGGGCAACTATGAAGATTTTATTCCCGTTTGTCAATCCCGTCCGGAGAGAGACAGCTGGAAGTGGGGGATTATCAGGCTTCGACCACCTTAGGACATCCTGTATGATCGTCGGCTTTGATGCCAGGCCCTACAGAAGCCCCATGACCCGCAAACTCATTAAATCCACGGCCGTGACTGGCGGGATGACCCTGTTGTCACGGATCACCGGGCTCGTGCGGGACATGCTATTTGCGAGCCTCATTGGGGCCGGGACCGGGGTGGCCGCCGACGCTTTCTATGTCGCCTTCCGTATTCCCAATTTCCTGCGCCGCGTCTTCGGTGAGGGGGCGTTCTCCCAGGGCTTTGTGCCGGTGTTCGCGGAATACAAGGCCCGGTACACGGCGAGAGAAACTCGCGAATTCGTCGATCACATGACCGGTATTCTCAGCGTGATTCTTTTTATCGTCACGTTGATCGGTGTGGTGGCAGCGCCGATTCTGGTTATGTTCCTGGCGCCCGGCTTCTTCAACGAGCCGCATAAGTACGATCTTACAGTGCAGATGCTGCGCATCACTTTCCCCTATCTTATGTTCATTTCGCTGGTGGCGCTGTCGGCGGGCGTCCTGAATACCTATGGCCGTTTCGGCGTTCCTGCCTTTACCCCGGTGTTGCTCAATCTGAGCATGATTGGCGCCGCCCTGTGGCTCGCACCGCGCATGCATGAGCCGGTATTGGCGCTTGCCTGGGGTGTGTTCATCGCCGGTGCCGTCCAGTTGGCGTTTCAGATTCCGTTCCTGCGCGGAATCAAGATGCTGCCACGTCCGCGCCTGCATTTGCGCGAGCGGCATCACGGCGTCATGCGCGTGTTCAAGTTGATGTTGCCCGCGATCTTCGGTGTCTCGGTTTCGCAGATCAATTTACTTGTAAACACATTGCTCGCCTCGTTCCTCGTGACCGGCAGTGTATCGTGGCTGTATTACTCCGATCGCCTGATGGAGTTTCCGCTGGGCGTATTCGGTATCGCGTTGGCTACGGTGATTCTGCCCAGCCTTTCGCGCAAACATGCGCGCAATTCAGGCGAGGAATTCTCGCACATGCTCGATTGGGCGTTGCGCTGGGTTTTTCTGATCGGGATTCCGGCTTCGGTGGCGCTGGTGATACTGGCGGTGCCGCTGCTGGCCACGCTATTTCATTTCGGTGCCTTCTCCGCCAACGATGTGTGGATGAGTGCCTACGCATTGATGGCGTTTTCCTTCGGGCTGCTTGGTTTCCTTCTGATCAAGGTGCTGGCGCCAGGATTTTATGCGCGCCAGGATACCAAAACTCCGATGCGCATTGGGGTCATGGCCATGGTGGTGAATATTCTTTTATGCCTGGTGCTGGTGTTTCCCCTCAAACACACGGGATTGGCACTCGCTATCTCGCTTTCGGCCTTTGTCAATTCCGGCTTGCTGTTTATGACGCTGCGCCGACACAAGGTGTACCACCCGTTGCCTGGCTGGGGACTGTTCCTGACGAGAATTGTCATCGCCAGTGCCGTGATGGCGACAGTTCTGTGGTGGGGAGTGGGGGATTTCGATTTCTGGCTGAATGCTCCGAGGGGGGAGCGGATTTATCGTTTATCCCTATGGGTAGTTACCGGCGTGGCCGTGTATTTATTGACCGTTGTCGCCTTAGGAGTACGATTGGCACAGTTGCTGCTTAAGAAAGTAGAAGGTGCACAAAGCGATGACTAACCCAGCTCAAGTTTTTCAGATTTCGGCATGCAACGATCCGCGCGTGTTTACGCTGGCGGAGGCGGAGGAACTGTTTCCGCTGGTCTGGAAGATCACGGAAGAGGCCTATCGCGAACTGGAACCCGTGCGTCGCCAGCTTGAGGCTATGGTGCCGGCCAACCCGCAAATCCAGAAGGTGGAACGGGAATACGAGGCCACGGTAAGGAGATGGGTTGGCAAGATGGAACGGCTGGGGCTAGTGGTCAAGGGCCTGTGGCTCGCCGACTTCGACACCGGCGACGGCTATCTGTGCTGGAAGTTTCCCGAATTGCGCCTCAGTCATTTCCACAGCTATCACGAAGGGTTTGGTGGACGTCGTCCGCTGTGCGACGTCATCGAGGAATTCGACCCGGACTGGGCACACCTTTAAGTTGTTGGTCGTAACCCCTTGCGGCTTGTCCTGCCGCGCACGAGGCGGTAACCTTCCGGCTTCACCTTAATATATAGTAATCCGGTCCTATGGAGTTTATACGCGGGTGGCACAACCTGAAACCGCGGCACCGCGGCTGTGTGGCCACCATCGGCAATTTTGACGGTGTGCATCTTGGCCACCAGGCCGTGATCGGCCAGCTCGCGGAGAAGGCCGAAGAGATCGGTCTGCCGACCCAGGTCATCCTGTTTGAACCCCAGCCGCAGGAATTCTTTCAGCCGAAGACGGCCGTCCCGCGCCTGATGCGCCTGCGCGAGAAGCTCCAGGCGCTGCGGCGTTACTCGGTTGACCGCGTGCTGTGCCTGCGGTTCGATACCAGGTTCGCCGCCATGGAGCCAGAGGATTTCATCCAGCGCATTCTGGTGGAGCGACTGGGGGTGCGTTATCTGGTGGTCGGGGACGATTTCCGTTTTGGTAACAAGCGCCGTGGAGACTTTGACATGCTGGCCGTGGCCGGCCGGCAGCACGGGTTTCAGGTGGTGAACATGCACACGGTTACCATCGATGGCGAACGTGTGAGCAGCACGCGCATCCGCGCGGCGTTGGCGAAAGCGGATCTTGCTTTGGCCGAAAAACTCCTCGGGCGGCCGTACCGCATGTGCGGACGCGTGGCCCATGGCGACAAGCTCGGTCGCACGCTGGGATTTCCCACGGCCAATATTCACCTGCACCGCAAGGTTACGCCCATCAAGGGGGTATTCGCGGTGGAGGTCTTTGGTCTCAGTACCGAACCGCTCGCCGGCGCGGCCAATATCGGCACGCGCCCGACCGTGGGGGGTACGCGTACCTTGCTGGAAGTCCATCTGCTGGATTTCAACGAAAATATTTATGGCGCGTACGTGCAGGTGAATTTTCTGCACAAGCTGCGCGATGAGTTGCGCTTTGAATCCATCGAGGAACTGAAGCAGTGGATTCTCAAGGATGTCGAGGATGTGCGTGCCTTCTTCAAGAATTATCACCCGGCGCACCGCGAGGCGTTGGTCAGAGAAAAAACAGGGTAACAATGCACCCCCTCTCCGCAGGCGGGGAGAGGGAGTATTTTTTTTCAGAGCACCCTTGGATGGAAACCGTTGAATCGACATATATTAGGAATAGGATGCTGTGAACGATTATAAAAGTACACTGAACCTGCCGCAGACGGATTTCCCCATGAAGGCCAACCTCGCCGGGCGGGAGCCAGAGATCCTGAAACGCTGGCAGGAGATGGACCTGTACCGGAAATTGCGCGAACATGGACGTGGCCGGCCAAAATACGTCCTGCACGACGGACCGCCGTACGCCAATGGCGATATTCACATCGGCCATGCGGTCAACAAAATTCTCAAGGACATCATCGTCAAGTCAAAAACCCTGAATGGCTTCGATGCACCATATGTTCCCGGCTGGGACTGTCATGGCCTGCCCATAGAGCTGGCAGTAGAAAAGAAAATCGGCAAGGCCGGGAGCCAGGTCGAGCCTTCCAAGTTCCGGCAGGCCTGCCGCGAATACGCCCACGCGCAGGTGGAACGCCAGCGCGTGGACTTCAAGCGCCTCGGCGTCATTGGCGACTGGGACCATCCCTACCTGACCATGGACTTTGCCATGGAAGCAGACATCATCCGTGCCCTCGGGCGCGTAGTGGCCAACGGCCATGTGGTGCGCGGACACAAGCCGGTGCACTGGTGCAGCGATTGCGGTTCGGCGCTGGCCGAGGCCGAGGTCGAATACGCCGACAAAACCTCGCCGGCCATTGATGTGCGTTTTGCCGCCGTGGAGCCGGAAGAGTTTCTCACGCGCTGTGAACGTGCGCCCGGTCATTCGGGCGAAGGCCCGATCAGCGTTGTCATCTGGACCACCACCCCATGGACCTTGCCCGCCAATCAGGCCGTGGCATTGCATCCTGAATTGGAATACGTGTTACTTCAGTGTGCCGGTCCACTGGGACACGAACGGTTGTTGATTGCCGATCCCTTGGTGAAGGATGTGATGGCCCGTTATGGCATCGTCGATTACCGAGTGGTGGCGAATTGTCAGGGCAAGGATCTCGAAGGGGTGAAGCTCAAGCACCCGTTCTATGCGCGTGAAGTGCCGATCATCCTGGGTGAACACGTCACCACCGACACTGGTACCGGTGCGGTGCATACCGCACCGGGACACGGCTTGGAAGACTATGTGGTGGGTGAGCGTTACGGTTTGGCCGTGTATAACCCGGTCGGCGCCGATGGAAAATTCCTGTCCGACACCGAGCTGTTTGGCGGCGAGCATGTGTTCAAGGCCAACGACCATGTGATTGAAGTGCTTAAGACGCACAGTGCGCTGTTGCATGTCGCCGCGCTGAACCACAGTTATCCGCATTGCTGGCGCCACAAGACGCCGATTATTTTTCGTGCCACGTCGCAGTGGTTTATCAGCATGGGGCGGTTACGCGAGCTCGCGATGCGCGCCATCGACAATACCCGCTGGGTACCTGAATGGGGCAAGGCGCGCATCCAGGGCATGGTGGAAAACCGCCCCGATTGGTGTATCTCGCGCCAGCGTGCCTGGGGCGTGCCGATCCCGCTTTTCGTGCACCGCAAGACAGGCGAGGCTCATCCGGAGACGGATAGGCTTATTGAAGAAGTGGCCCAGCGTGTCGAGACGCGCGGCATCGACGCCTGGTTTGAACTCACGGCCGAGGAATTGCTCGGGACGGACGCGGCGAACTACGAGAAAGTGGGGGACACGCTCGATGTCTGGTTCGATTCCGGCGTGACCCACGCCGGTGTCCTTGAGCGCCGGTCAGAACTGAAATTCCCTGCCGATCTTTACCTTGAAGGTTCCGATCAGCACCGTGGCTGGTTCCAGTCATCGCTGTTGACGTCGGTGGCGATTCACGGCTGTGCACCGTACCAATGTGTCCTGACCCATGGGTTCACGGTGGACGCCAAGGGACGGAAGATGTCGAAGTCCATGGGCAATGTGATCGCGCCGCAGAAAGTCATCAATTCAATGGGAGCGGATATTCTGCGTCTGTGGGTGGCAGCGACGGACTATCGGTCCGAGATGAATATCTCCGACGAGATCCTGACGCGCATGGCCGATTCTTACCGGCGCATCCGCAACACTTCGCGTTACCTTCTCGCCAACCTCGCTGGTTTCGATCCCAAGAGCCATGTAGTGGATCCCAAGGACATGCTGAGCCTGGATCGCTGGGCCGTGACCCAGGCGCAGCGCCTTCAAACCGAGGTCGTCGCGGCCTACGAGGCCTTCGAGTTTCATCTGATTTATCAGAAACTGCACCAGTTCTGTGTCGCCGAGATGGGCAGCTTTTATCTCGACATCCTCAAGGACCGGATGTACACGATGCGTTCCGACAGCCGCGAACGCCGCTCGGCGCAGACAGCCATGTACCACATTCTCGAAGCCCTGGTGCGCTGGCTCGCGCCGATACTGAGTTTCACCGCCGAGGAAATCTGGCGCCATATGCCAAGCCCGCGCAGCGACTCGGTGTTTCTCGCGCAGGCCTATGATCTGAGCACGCTCCGGCATTCCTCGGACGATGAAGCGAAAGGCATGGGCCTGAAGTTCTGGGATAGGGTCATGGAAGTGCGCGAGGCCGTGAAGAAGGAACTGGAAAAACTGCGCGTCGCCGGTGGCATTGGTTCGGGGCTCGATGCCGAGGTGGACCTTTACTGTGAGCCGGAGTGGCTCAGTATCTTGCAGAAGCTGGGCGACGAGTTGCGGTTTGTGTTCATTACCTCGTACGTGCGTGCGCATCCCATGGCCACACGTGTACCGGAGTCGGTGGAAACCGCGATCAAAGGGCTTTATGTCCGGGTGTCGCCTTCTGCTCATGTAAAATGCATCCGCTGCTGGCATCACCGCGAGGATGTCGGCGCCAACCAGGATCACCCGCAAATCTGCTCGCGTTGCGTGCAAAACGTCGCGGGCCAGGGTGAGGCGCGGAGTTACGCGTGATTCGAAGATATCTCTGGATCGCAGTGGTGGTGTTGGTGCTGGATCAGCTGACCAAGGTGGCCGCCGCGGATTACTTCGCGCATCAGATGGAAGTCAGGCTTGCCCCGTTTCTTAGCCTGGTCCTGGTGCACAACACCGGCGCCGCCTTCGGTTTTTTGAGTTCCGCCTCCGGCTGGCAGAATATATTCTTTATCGTCCTTGCCACCATCGCCTGTGGCGCCATTTTGTGGATGACGTGGCGTCTTGAGGTCAAGGATTGGTTTCTTGCTGTCGCCTTGATGCTGATTTTTGGCGGAGCGCTGGGAAATGTGGCCGATCGGTTGATGTACGGGTATGTCATCGATTTTATCGACATTCATTACCAGACATGGCATTGGCCCGCCTTTAATGTGGCCGACTCGGCGATTACTCTCGGGGCGCTGTTGTTATTGGTGGACGCCCTGGGCTTTCGCAAACCACACATAAATTAATTCTTCATTTCTCTGTCTCATCCACGCAAACCTGCCTGAGCCGGTGAAGCCCAGGCAAGAACAAGGTATGATGGCGGCATGCAGGTATATCTCGTCAATCCCCGGGGTTTTTGCGCCGGTGTCGAGCGCGCCATCGAGATCGTCGAGCGCGCCCTCGAATTGTTCGGCGCGCCGATCTACGTACGCCATGAAGTGGTGCACAACCGGTTTGTTGTGGAAGACCTGCGTACCAAGGGCGCGGTATTCGTCGATGAGCTCGATCAGGTTCCCGCGGCCGCAACGGTGATTTTTAGCGCACATGGCGTTTCCCGTGACGTGCAAGAGAACGCCAAGCAGCGCGGTCTGCGCGTGTTCGATGCCACCTGTCCCCTTGTGACCAAGGTCCATATGGAAGTCGTGCGCCACCGCAACAACGGTACCGAATGCATCCTGATCGGGCACGCTGGCCATCCGGAAGTCGAAGGCACGATGGGCCAGGCACATAATGGAATGTATCTGGTTGAGTCCATTGATGACGTTGCCAAACTGAAAATCAGTGATGAAGCCAATCTGGCTTACGTGACCCAGACTACGTTATCCATGGACGACACGGCGAAGATTGTGGCGGCGCTACGCCGACGCTTCCCGGATATCCGGGGACCGAAGAAAGACGATATCTGCTATGCCACGCAGAACCGCCAGGACGCGGTGAAGGCCTTAGCGAAAACGGTGGACGTCATGCTCGTCGTTGGTTCCGCGATCAGCTCCAACTCCAACCGCCTGCGCGAAGTGGCCGAAGGGCAGGGAATCCGCGCCTACATGATCGATGGGCCGGGTAACATTCAGCGGGAATGGCTGGATAGCGTGGAAAAAGTCGGATTGACTGCCGGTGCCTCCGCTCCCGAACTGTTGGTGCAGCAGGTCGTAGAACGGCTGCGCGAATGGGGCGCCAAACTTGTCGAGGAAAAAGAGGGACGGGTAGAGAACGTCTCGTTTCCCGTGCCTAAACCCCTCCAACCTGTCAGAAATGGTTGATTTTCCAGATTAAGAAATAAAATTACTTGTCAGTCCAGCTGGCTGAGTAGGTTCCGTTGTTGTTCTTGTCCCACTGCTTATTCCCTGTCGAATCGATCCTCAGATTCCCATTTCCTGCTTGGGCTCCAGTAGCGGTGGCTGTAATCGTAAAGCCGCATGTATAGGATGTACACTGCGAAGCGGTTGCACCAATAAACCCTCCTGATGGCGCCAAAGTGTAATAGCCTTTAGGCGATGTCGTTGTGTACCCGAGCGCACCGGTAGTAGGGTCTGTGCCGCAGATGTGGGCTCCTCCCAGGTTTTGGGTATAGTAGGTACAGTCGGAATAATATTTTTCCATACGGCTGGCAGCGTCGGTCAGCGCGATCTGCGCATCCGAGCGTCTGGTCTGCTGCATGTATTTGGTATAGGCCGGATAGGCGAGGGCGGTCAGAATACCGATGATAACCACGGTGATCATCAGCTCGATCAAGGTAAAGCCTTTCGGTTTTAATGTTTGCATAGTTGGTGTCTTCTCCTGAGAGAGTACTTCCGGATCCCCGAATCTTACTACCTCCTCCCCGACGGGGAGGAGGAGATAGTAGTTTGTTTACTCCTTATTATTATTCATCGAACCAGTACGTCCTGTATTTATTACCGCCGCTACTGGTCGAGATGGATGACGCGCCACCGCTGGTTCCCACTAGTCCGGTGACGCCACCTTCCCGGATTACGATGACCGGTTCTGACGGGATACCGCCACCGACCGTGACAGACCTGTCCAGCGTGCCATCGTGGTTGAGATCGAAAACTGCAGTACCGGAAAGGTAGTTGATGGCATAGGCCTTACCCTCGCCTTCTGCTGCGGCGCATGTTTGTACCGCCGTGATGCTATTTGCTGGTATGTATGTTGTGGCATAAAGGGTGCCGTTGTAAATGACGGTTTTCGCCATGCCCTTTTCACCAATCCATGTCGTCGTTAACCCATTGGGTAACATAATGGCGGTTGTTTCCTGAAGGTTGATATAGTAACCCGACGCACTTTTTATCGCTGTCGTGGCCGCGCTCACTGTGCCGGCATTACTGCTGCCCAGATTGTTCGCGGTGGCATCGTACAGGCTGCTGTCAGTTAGGGCGGCCGGCGTGGTAGCCGGTGGTCCATAGGCATAATTGTAATCACGGAAGGCGTACAGGCGATTATGTACCGGCTCGTTCGAAGCGGGCGAAACGAGATTATTCGTCAGCAGGTCAATAGGGTCTTCGCGGTTACCGCTGACAATGGACACCAGATCATAGTTGGCGACCGTCGAAAAGTTTGGATCGTTTACCTGTGCTACGTCCGGTGGGTAAAAGAATTTCCGCAGATTCTGGGCGCTGGTGGCGGAACAGTCGTTTGTACGTGTTCCGCCAGTGCAACCCACATCGGCAAAGACATACCCGGCGCTGCCACCGTTGGCACCGACGTCCAATTGATTGCCCAGGTCGACGCGCCAGATCTGACCAGCGACGTCGCCGACATAGATCCGGTCAATCCAGCCATCACCATTGGAATCTGTCAGCGTCATCTCCGAAGGTATGCTGTACTTCATGTTGGGGAGCACCAGCGTGGCAGTGGGATCGCTGCTGGCCCACCAGATGAGGGTGCCAGTGAGAGGGTCGACGATATAGATGGCGTTGCCCACCGAGTCAGCTCCCGGAGCGATAACGTTGTCTTGATTGGTATCGTAACCACCGCCAAAGAGCAACACGGTTTTGGCCGAAGCGTCCCCCACGGCGCATCCCGCACCGTTGCATTTCATCTGGATTTTCGCCACCTTGGGATGAGACCAGGTTTGTCCAAGATGCGTAAAATTGCCAGTACTACCTTCGATGACCCACATCAGCTTGGGCGTCAGGGTATCCGTCTGGCTAGTCAACTTTGACGCGGGGGTGACATCGAATGCATAGATGTAGCTATGGCTGTTTGTCGGATCAACGCCACGGCGCATGCCAATATACATATAGATGAAGTCGCCGGCAGCCGGATCAATGATTCCGTCATTATTGACATCGTTGACCCAGAACGTGGGTGTGTCATCCATGCCGATGATATGTTCGGCGTCCACTTTCGCGGATAGTTCATTCTGGTTCTTGAGAAGCTCCTTGGGAATAAAGGCCCATTCTTCTATGCCGGAGTCGTTGTTGATCATGCGTATCATGCCGTCGTTCGTTCCCACGAACAACTTGATGATCGGTTTGGTAGTATCAGCCACACCCAGCAGGTTGGTCACTGCGCCATAGGTGATCGCCACCGGGCGGCTGTGCAGCGGGTCGGCGAAGTTCCAACTCCTGGATTCCGTGATATTCCCGGTATGGCCGGTATTTCCCGGGCTGTCCAGAAGTCTGTCATAGGCGTCTTGACCACGCATCCAGTTGATCAGGCTGGTGACATTACTAGTGTCAGCTGCATTGGTGGTGGTGGCGCTTCCGCTGGTGTCCGTCAGCCCCAGAATGGTCGGGTCATTGATGGCTGTGTTGTACACGGTATTGCCAGACGTCGCCACAACCGCGGTAGGTATTCCTGGCGTTGTGGAGGCCAGTCCTGTGTAGGTGCCAAGATAGGTATAGAGGGTACGCGGTATCACACTGTTAGTTGAGATTTGCGCACCGGCACCACCACTTGTGACATTTGCGCCATCCACGATGTTGCCCCAGTAACTCACTGCCACACCACTGGTTGTGTCGGTGATGATCCGGCTTGAGCTGTCGATCGCGGGTTTATGGTTTTTGTCGATGACATCGCCGTAATTGCAGCCATAAGTGGTTACGTCGGTGCTGTTGCACAGGGTAAATTTTTTGATATTCCCGTCCCAACCTTCCTGGGTTGAGGGCTTGAACAAGGCAAAGTAGACTTCGTCGCGGTTGTACAGGCGGTTGAAGGCGTTCACCGACAAGCTTGGTGATGAAAACGATGAGTTCGTCTGGGCGGCGTTTGTCACGGCATTCTGCAGGGCGATCCCCAACTCGTCGGCATTGTTTGCAAGAAAGGTTTGCCCCGTCCCGCCATTGGCGGCGGTGGCATTTAGCAAATACTGCTCGTCAGCGCCGATGCCGGTACCGAAACCCACTGTGTAGGTAGTTACTGTCTGTCTGCCGGTAAGGCTGCTGTTGACGTCATTGCCGTACATCCATCCGGCTAGGTCTTTGAGGCAACTGGTTTTGGGGTCGCTGCTATTGTAAGCGCAGCTTGATGTGCCGGTTAAGGCGTGAATGTTGGCATCGGCGTTGTCATCATTGGTAGGTCCACCGTCCGTAACAATAATGATGTAGGCCTTCTGACAACCATATCGGAACGGGCTTTCGTATGTGCCATCGTTATTCGTGGCATCGACAGTAGCCGCCAGCCAGGTGCCATTCGTTGTGTAGGTGCCCGAAACGGCGCGATAGGCGCTCCCGTTCGCACAATAAGTATTTGCGTTGGTGGTGCCGGATGATTTTTGGGCGCACGAATCCTGTTCAGGAATTTGGGCCGGGCTGGGGTTGCCATAATCTACCTGCCCCCCTGAGAAATAGCGATACGCTTCCCAGAGCGACTCCGCCAGCGGAGTATAGTTTTGCTGGCTGTTGGTGGGTGAATCGGCATAACCGGTAATGCCGTTAACAATGCTTTTCATGGCAGCACGGCGGTCGTCGGTCATGGTGTCAATCCGCATCAGTACACGGCCGCCATTCGGGGTCGTGTTATTGCGGTTGAACACCATTAGGCCGAAACGCACGCCTGGATTGGAGTTGATAATGGTATTGATCGCTTCCCGGGCGATTTGAATGCGCGTTTTGGTAACGCTTGTAAGCGCGCTGTTCTTATAATTCAGATAATTTCCGCTGTATAGCGTTGGTGTATTATAAGTGGAAAAAGAAAGCGCGCTGCCGACAGCATTTGTATACCGGCTCGCATAGTTGAGATTGGAATTGTTTGAGTACGTGAGATAGGTATGCCCCGCTCCCGCGTCGGCCGGGTTGTCATGCATGCATTCGACATCGGCCATCTTGGCATTTCCGTCCGAGTTGTTGCCGCTGGAAAGATTGTTCCATCTTCCTTGGCTGCTCGAAGTGGTACCACCACTCGTCTTCCATATCCAGCCAACAACATGGTCGGTAGCATAATATCCGCTGACGCCCGCGGTGTTTCCGAGGTTCACCAACGAACTGGTGCACTGGTTGTTTGCTGCCGGAAACCAGTTGCTGGTGCCTGAACTCGGCAGCGATGAGGTGGTAGACCAGTACACCATGGTTGCATCAAAGCTTCCCGTATAAGTGATGGTCGAATCGTAGGCGACTGTCGTGGTGATGCTGTTAGTTTCCATGCTTCCCGAATTGTCGAGAAGGATCATTATGTCCGGCGAGTCGTCACGGGATACTTGGGGTGTTTTCAGGTAGATGTCGGTATCCTTGGCGTTGACATCGGACACACCCAGCATGGCGACGACCACGCCCATGGAGATGGTCATGGCGATAAGTTGCTTCAATGAGAGATTTTTTGAATTCATGATGGTAACCTGCCTTGGGATGTTTAATTAGCTTTGGGTACGATTAGCCCAACGCCTTGATGCACTACGGATTTTGCGTTCGACGGTGTCGTTGCCGTGGCTACTTGATCGAAATTGGCCGAGGCAAAATTGTTGCCATACCCCGATCCGCGTTTTGGTGTGGCGAATTGTTTGAACGTGGTGTCCACGGATGCCTTGTACTTGTTGCTGCTGTAGTAAAACGGATAGGTTGTGGTACCCGACAGGCTCAGCGCCCCGGAGGTGCTGAATGCCTGGTTGAGCCCCGACTCCGCTGCCTCAAAGGCGTGCGTACTTTCTTGGATATTGCCGGACATTTTTTCCTCAAGCGAGGATGTTCCCATGGCGCTGATGCCGAGGATGGTCAGGATCATCAGAAACACAAGACTCATGATCAACACCACGCCGCGCTGATGACCGCAGGCATGGTATACCTGGAGTGATGTCGGAATAGGGATGGTTCTGTGCATGGTGTCTGCTCTGCTCTCGTGGTTATCGATACTGCAGATTTCTTAATACCACGGTGGTCTGAAACACCCGACGTTTGTTGTGATCGCCCGGCGCTGTGAAATCCGTGCTGCCATCGCCATCCACGTCGTAGGCAGCGCTGTCGATGTCGGTATCCTTAGTGTTTACCGTTCTGGCGATTATCCCGATGCGGACGCTCTTCACGGACAGCCAGTCGGTGGCTGTTTGCAGGCCTGAAGCACCGGCTTTGAGATAGACATCCGGTATCTTGTCTCCGTTCGTGTCCTTGCCGTAGAGAATTTGCAGGCTTTCTATGCCCTCGACAAGCTCCAGAGGCGTTCCCAGGTTGTCATCCCGATAGAGAGACGGAATGCCATTGGGATTGTTACTGATGTAGTAACGTCGCGTGATAAACTTCATTATCGAAGTCGGCGGTGCATAGGATTTGGACAGATCGCCGGCCTTACCGTTCATGTTTCCCGGGTTGGTGCCAGCCCCGGCGTTGTGTTGGATTGTTAACGCGGAACCATTTGTAGCCGTGACTTGGGTAAGGTCGGCGGAAGAACAGTCGGAAATCATGATGATATCGTTAGGATTAACTCCCGTAATGGAAGTTACCTGCAATATGGCAGAGGGTTGTGGCATGGGGTTAGACAGACTGACCGCACTGGAGACATCCGCCATGCGCAAGGTAATGGCATCTGTTCCAGCATTGATTCCTGTGGGTAATGACGTGTTCCCAGAGGGGTACCATGACCCCGCGGCATTCTCTAAGCCCTCGATAGGTGTTTGAGTATCAAATTGGAAACCTGTGCCGTTAAGAGTGCTATGTACAGTGTCTGTATTGATGTCGCTTAGGCATCCGTAGTAGCCCACAAGCCGTATGTCTTTGATGATAAATTGCATGGCAAATCGGGCATTCTCTTGCAGACGAGCCTGACGGTCTTGCGCGGTATAGGTTCTTTTACTGTTCACAAACAACGTGGATACGGCAGCAAGAATAATCAGGCCAATGGTAATCGAAACCATAAGCTCGACCAGGGTCATGCCGCGTATTTTCCGGCTGTAAAATGATCCGAATTTCATAACTGCACTTCCCACACATGACTTTGAAAAATATCGCGTTCCCTCCACTGGATCGTGATAGTTACCAGGTTAGATACCGATCTTGAGACAGTTGCCAGGTTTGTGTACCCCTCCGGCAGGGTTGCACTGATTTTTTCATACCACTTTCCGAGATCGTACGTAGCGAGGCTGCTGGTGCTGCAATTTGCCACATTGGCATCACACTGGCAGCTGCTTGCCTTGCAGGTGTTGTACGCAGCGATTTTGGTGGCAGCGATTGCGCCAGTGGCAGCATCGTAGTTGCCGGCATATATCCCGGTTGTATTTGATCGCATGCGGTCAATGATGTCGTAGGCAAGAAGTGTTGCTTGGGTGCGGAAGTAGGAATCAGTGTTGTATTTCAGGGAGGTTGTTTGCAAGGCCGCGAGACCCAGCAAGCCGATGGACAACACGAGCAAGGCCACCAGAACTTCAACAAGAGTAAATCCGTGTAACCGCGTGCGATTAAGAGATTCTTTTGGCTTGAGTGAGATCATGTATTGTACCTAGCAGGTATTTTCGGATAGTGATGGACGTCCTGCAGGAGATATGGCTATCACGCGTGATTTGTGCGCATTGGAGTCGCACAGTGTGATGGTGACAGTTCCGCTGCTTATCAGGCCGGTTTTGCCGTACACCACGGCATCAATGGCCGGAGACAGAACCAGGGTATTGTTTCCCACTAAGGTTTCGTGCGCCCTGATAACAACGTTAGCATTAGCGGTGCACGTGGTGTCAGTGCTGGGACAGACATAGTAGACAAGCCAGCCGTTTGCCCAGTTGCCGCCAGTCGCACAGGTTGTGCCCGAAGTGGATACGCAAACTCCAGTAGTGGTGTTCCGTTTAATGGCCTCATTTCTAGAAAGGCTTATATCTGCTATTACGTCATTGATCTGCGCCGTTAAACGATTACTTGAAATAAAACTCTGGAAGCCAGGCACGGCAAGTGCCATAAGAATCGAGGCTACGGTGAGTGTGATAATTAATTCAATCAGCGTAAAACCGCTATTTCTGACTATCGGTTGCTCTCGGCAGATGAGTGGTATGATAATTGTGGGTTTATGACAGACAAACGGTATAAAAGGGCAGACAAAAGGAGACACATGTTTTCTAAAGAACCCAGTTATCCGATGTCTGAGAAGCATGTTAATTCGTAATCTCCGCTGAAATTAAGGCTAAAATAATTACTATCCCGTAGCCCATTAATATTCAGTCTAATGCCGGATCAGACATCTGCAATGTTCGAAATTGGTCGTTATGGATGAATTTCCAAGGTAGCTTATTTCAATCATTTAATATGTGGGTATGATGATCGGTTAATAGCAGCAGATGGACGGTAAGTTGGCGACATGATCGGTGTTACATAAAATACATATCTTATTGGGTTAATATCCTAACAATATTGAATATTAGACAGAGTTTATTATCTAATTTATAATCATTCTAAATGGAACAGCACACTTATAATTACCTAGAAACAGACGTGGTGAGCCTTTTGCGGCAGCATGGCATCCAGCCGACAGCCCAACGTACGCAAATTACCCGTTTGTTACGGGAGCGTTGCACCCATCTATCCGCCGAGGATGTCTTCAAGTTAGTCAATACAGACCAGCAACAGGTGTCTAAGGCAACGGTTTACAACACCCTTGGCCTTTTGGCAGAGAAGGGGGTCATTCGGGAAGTGATTGCCGATCCGACCCGAATTTTTTACGACCCGAATACCACACCACACCATCATTTCTTTGATGTCACCACTGGCGAATTGAAAGATATCGATGCCGATCAGATCCAAGTGATAGGTTTGCCGCCGTTGCCTGCCGGTGCGCAATTGGAAGGCGTAGATGTCATCGTGCGTCTGCGTCAGGCGAAGTAAGCCTTCTCACGGCTGACCGTTCCCCGCAGTATTGGTCACAACAGGAATTCGGCTTATACTCCCAGCCCGTGCAGTTTCCCTCAGGCCGGTGTAGCTCAGTTGGTAGAGCAACTGATTCGTAATCAGTAGGTCATCGGTTCGACTCCGGTCACCGGCACCATCTAATCAAGAAGATGCGCGGGGTTTTCTTTTCGTCGCTGTCTCTTATTCCGGCATCTGTCTCTTATTTCAACGGTCTGACCTTTGCCGGCGCGCGCTTATAGCGTGCCGTCGTGCGCGGGTCATCGTGTCCCAGCAGCTCGGTAGCGTTGGTCGCATCGCTGCCGGCCTTGGCCCGCAGATCGTGAAACCGAGCGTCCTCTAATTTGCTTTTCTTCACGACGCGCTGCCACATCGAATCGAATCCGGTCGTCGTGTACGGTTGTCCGTCGCGGGTGGCAAACAGATAGAGACTTCCCACGCGGCGCCGTAATGCCTTGGCACGATCTACCGCTTCCTGCAGCGCCGGCGTCCAAGTGAACACCTGGCGCTTCCCGGTCTTGCTCTGCTCGACGAAAATCCCATCCTCGCGCAGATCCGCCAGCCGGATTTTCAGGACGTCCTTCTTCCGCAGCCCGGTGAGCAACGCAAGGTTCATGATCGCGCGCACCGTGTCGCCAGCGGCAGCGCGCAGCTTCTCGATCTCCGCGTCCTCAAGATACCGCCGGCGTTTCTGTTCCGGATTGCGCTGCACGCCGCGGCAAGGATTGGTCGAGCACCAACCCCAACGGATCGCTTTCGTATACACCGCTGACAGGAAGGCGATGATGCGGTTTGCTTCGACCTTAGCCTTCTTCTCATCCAGGTAGCGCGCTACATGGTGGGTCTCCACGTCCACAAGCCTCGTGGATCCGAACACCGCTTTGACTTTGTCGGCGTATCGCAGGTAGTCGCGCTGCGTGGCCTCGGCTCTGAGTGGAACAACTTCGGAGAGGAAACGGTCAACGGCGTGTGCGACGGTTTCGCCGGAATTGTCATGCCCGTCGAGCTTAGCCCAATTTGTTAGGGCCTTGCCGAGATCGCGTGATAGCAGCGTCCAAACCTGTTTGCCCTCTACGCGCGGGACGTAGTAGTAGGCGCCATGTTTGAGCCGCATCCTTGGCGGTAGGTGCTTGTTATGTCGTTTTCTACGTCCCATGAGGATAGGCTGCCATTATGCATTCACAAGGTCAAAGCAAGGTTCGTTTGCCTTTGATTTAGCGCGAGTTCCGAGGCGTTGTTCGATGACGGATCGCAATACTTTCGGTCGACCGGACGCACCGACATCGAATCGGTAACCGTGATCGCGCAGCCAACGGATCTGGTCCGCAGACCGCTTGTAGTCGGTTAACTCGGCTATTTCACCGCGTGTCAGGAACATGTTTGCAACAATACGATTAGTTCACGGGCTTGGAACTAACACCAGATCGTTGTCAAGAATTTTGGCTAAGACCAGATCGGAGATTTCAACCTGGCCAGAAAAATTAAGTGCTTTGTGAATGTGACCATCGAGCTCGCCCGACATGTCACCAAAAAAACAGATCTTGGATTCCGGCGGCAGCTTCCGGAGTACTTTCTTGACCTTCTTTTTCAGCGGTGTAGGGCCAAGTTTCAGCTCCTGCATCACCAAACGTTCGCTATCGCCCACGGGGAGCGCCATCAATACCTCGACGGCGGCTTTTCCTACACGGGTTAGTTTTACTCCGCTATCTTCCATTACGCCGCCTGCCAAGCAGCAGTAATATTGTTTTTTATCGAGCGTTGTTACTAAGACCGTATAATTAATTTTCTGCCCTGGCTGCAGTTTCTTGTTGTTTTCAAACGCCACCTGCTGGTTCGTGGAGTCGCTGGCGGAAATACCAGTGATAAGTTTGCTGCGAATGTTATTGCTCATATCGATTCTCCTGTCTGTTAATGAAGTTGACACGTATTTCTCTCGATACTTCTGTTAGTTCACTAAACTTCCTAAGTTGCATTTTTCTTTTTGCCACGCATCACGCCACCCAGGTACGCCGCGGAAACGCTCCGCTTACCGTGACCCGCGACCTCCGCGACCTGCGCCCGCGCGAAGCGGTCGGTCTCGGGGCTTACCTCGCCCTGCTGCCCGCCCCGCACCGGGCTCTTGGCCCCGGTGATCTCCTCGTAATGCCGGTTAAGGCCCTCGTGGCGCAGCCCATGGGTGGAGGTGCCTACTTTCTTTATGCTGATGCCATGTTTGCGCGTCACGTAATACACGCGGTTTTGCCACTGCTTGAAGTTCTTGTCCTTCGGCACCAGGCAGCCCGTGCGGTCTACGACCAGCGCCTTGGCGCGCTCGAGTACCGCGCGCTCCTCGAGCGTCGTGATCTTGTGCACGCGCTCTCTTCCGCCCTTGCACCCGCGATTAATGTCGAGGTAGACGCCCTGATCGGCCTGGTGGGGGCGCAAAAGCGACGCCTCCTTCAGGCGCGGCGAGAACATCACCATGAGCTCGAAGACCATAGCCACCCGAGGATCCGTGCCGGCGATCTCCAGGATCTTTTGCGCCACGTCGATCCCGCAACCGCTCCAGGTCTTGTCGCGCAGCGCCACCTGGCAGCGATGCTGATAACGAGGATCGGCTATGATCTCCTCGGTACGGGGCACCAAGTTGGGCTTATTGACCCAGGTGCAGAACTGGCGCCACACCGAGAGCTGGTTGTGGACGTACGCCGTTGAAAGCCCCCGGGTCACCCAATCGGTGACCAAGGCCCGGATGTACTTCTGTTTCATGTTCCAGGGCGAAGCAAGCTTGAAACGGCGCTCGGGGACGACCTGGTCGTTCTCGAGCTTTACGAGCGTGCCGGTGCGCAACGCATGAAAACCCTGTTTCAGGACATCGAGCCGTACATGGTAGGTGCCATAGCTCACCTCCCGGCCGCTGCGGGCGGCCACGCCGCCGTGTTCTTTGAAGAGTTCGTCGAATTCGTGCCAAAATTTTTCCATGATGTTCTCCTTGCGATATGAGTACGAGCACCTCTCTTCTGATTCGTTTTTCCTGCCCCAATGCTCAAGTGCGTGGCATAACCACGCGGCCAGTTTCTTAAGTGTTTGCGGCAGCGGCGCGCGCGCATTTCTGCCGCGGGCAGCTCCGGGTATCAGTACCCGGTGCACTGTGTGCAGCCCATGGGTTACGTCACCCCAAGGCGAATAAGGTCTTGCGGGTGGCTGTTTTCAAAAACCGACGCGAACATGAGCGCTGCCTGGCGAGCGGCAGGTATCCGGGTGGCGCCGTCACGATCGCGTTCTTTCGCGTGGAAAGACATCGATCGAGATCGCCCGTGAGCGAATTAGGGCGCCGTGTCGGTTTTAATTTCTGTGGTATGACGTCCGCGGGGGGCAGGAAATAGGCGGACGCCGTCATTGGCGTTCGGAGGTACTAATGCATGATCCGAGCGCCGCGATGGCAACTTCCAGCGGCGATGTGTTGCGCGATAATGCGCGTTCACCGTTGGAAAATAACTGAATGCCAGTAATTTTCTCGTCGCGCGAGGGATAGCTTGGCGACGAGATTGGGGAGGCCAATGAAACAGGAACTCCCCGCCGAACCGGCGGCGCGAGACGGGTGTCTCACACCTCGGTTTAACCCCCTGATGGCCTCTGTAGGAGAGGCCGTCGAGGTGGGTTTCAACATACACCCCGGATATCACTTCCGGAGTATTTGGCACCGGACCGTTGCCGATCCGGCGCCGCTTTTACTGCGACGGGTAGCTTAACTACCCGCTCCAGTCAGGACTTACTGCCGCTGGATCATCACCGTACTGCTTCCACTATTGGGACACTTGAGATATCAGCTCCGCATGGAGTCAACTCTCAATCCCCACTATGCTGGGTTACCTGCTCTTGTTAGGTGGCAGGAAGGCCAGCTACCTCGCGACGTGTGTCGCACGCGTGAAGTCTCTGTGGCCTACTTCCCATCAAGTCCGAGAAGGCGACTTGATACCGACTAGTTTTTCAACTCAAATTATAATTGTCAAGATCCTGGGTAAAATATTTTCCGAGTGGGTAGTCAAATTATTTTCTTTTTCCAATCTTGTTTGACTCTGTGGTTTATCCGGATAGAACCGTTTGATCTGGCTGAAAAATTGGACGACCCTGCCTGTCCTTTCGTCTGACTCATACATAATATCGGCCACGTGGTCTTGGCCGGCCATCGTGAGCACATCTTCAACCTGAGCTTGGGTTGACCTAAGCACGAGATGGAATGGGTTCCGCCTCAGCGCACAGGCCAGTCAGGCAGCCAATGCCATCTGACCATGCGGCGAGCTCGATCCGCATAAAATAGCCTGCAGTGCAATTATTTAGTGCGCCACTGTGCACTTTGAGTGCGTTTCTGTGCACTTGCATGTTTTGATTTGTTTGTACCTACCCAACCCTCTTCATGACCTAGCTCCCAGAAAACTTGCATATTTATCCCCCATGACATGCTGCTCCCCACCCACACGGGAGTACACACATGGCCACTCTGCATATACGACCCAACCGCCTGCGTCAGGACGCCGTATCACGCCGCCGTATCCTGTTCGCCGGATTTATTGCCGCAGCACTCACCATCCTGATCCACCCGGTCAGCGCTCTCCTGGGCTTTGCCGTGGTCATTGTCTTCAGTCGAACCCGGACACCGGCAGAGGAAGCAAAGCGACATGGTGCCGAAGGCGAGGATCTTGTGCTCGGCATACCGGAAGTTGCACCCGGGTCGCTGGTCACCCTGCCGGGGAGTTTCACGGTCTTCAACCAACTCATCGTGCCGTTCGATCGGGGCAGCTGCGAAATAGATTTTCTGGTGCTGGGGCCCAACGGGATATTCGTCATCGAGGTCAAACATCACCACGGCGTTATTACCGGTGAGGAGCACGACGGCTCCTGGATCCAGTTCAAGCAATCCCGGATGGGCCATGTCTATGCAAACCCGATGCGTAACCCGGTGGCCCAAGTCAAACGGGCGATCTTTGGCCTTAAGCGCTATCTGGTACTTCACGGGGTATCTACCTGGATTCAGGGCGTGGTCGTCCTGAGTCACCCGGACTGTGTACCCGACCTGGGGCCCATGTCGGTGCCGGTACTCAGGCTTCCGGAACTTTCCGGGTATCTCTTGGGTGCCAGAACTGCAGGGCTGCGGAGGCCTGATAAACCTAATGAAATCATCCAGGCACTCTGGGAGGCGGATCTGGCGCCGATCCGTGCCTGCCCGGGCAGAGCCTGATTTCCACCTTCATGACACATGACTATATGTAGAGGTCATATCCATGCATCACGATTCACGACGCGACTGGGCCGACCACCGAGTCGCCCGGATCATGAACGAGGAACTCCCTGGCTCCCGGCTGAACCACCTCCTCGGTTGGCTCCGCGAGGCCGGGGTGGCGCTGGGGGAATGGTTCACGACTGGAAGTGGGGTGGGTGCTTTCGGGGACCTGGACGATGAGAGCCTAAGCAGCAGCTTTGCTGACGATGATGATCTGCCTACCGATAATAATCTATTCACGGCGGACAGCATGGAGAATTCGGATCTCACCTTCCTGCCTTTTGAGGACGATGGTGATCGGTTGAGTCTGTTTCAGGATGACCCATTAGATGGCGGGATCAACCCGGCGACGGGCCTGCCGATGTTCGGTATCACCGACATCGGGGGCAGCCCCTATGGGTCCGATCTGCACTCCCATGACCACGACTGGCACGACTCTTCCTTCGACTCCGGGTCGGATCACCACGACAGCGGGTCAGTTGGTCACCATGATTGGGACTGAAGGCCGGTAACGGACCGGAAGTTATCGCCGCTTTATTCGTCCTTGGGTTCACGGGAGTGCGAGACCTTGACGGCCTGGAGCCGGCCCTGGCCCTTTCGGGCGAGCTGTTTCGAAAGCATTTCCACGGTCTTGCTGGCGCCGGGGGTGAAGATGGCGCGGAGCAACTTTAACTCGAGTGCTTCACGGCGGCCGTGGATGATTTTTAAGTCTGGCTTTTTCATCATCAGTTTTTTCACGGCGAGGGTGTGGCGCCGATGAAGTTCCTCCCTGTCGTCGTTCATTATCCCACCGGGATTAACGTTGGCAATCCCGATCCGGGAAATATTTTTCAATAACTGAATTCTCTATCTCTTCGCTGTCCCTCCCGGACACAGAGAGGCATTACCGTGTCTAACCGGGACACGGAACGGCGTCTGCCGGTCCAACCCGTACAGGGAAATATTTATTTGTGTTGAATCACAGAACCTCTTTTCAGTTTCTGATTTCTTCAGAAAACTTGCATTATTAAAACCTCCGGTAGACTCGATCGTGTGATTGTTATTTTCTCGACCGGAGGAAATGCCGATGTACAGCAATGAGTATCTGGAGTACTGGGGTGAGGTCTATGCGGTCTGTCGTCTGTTTGATTACGGGACCGTCTTTCAGGAATTCCTGGAGGAGCCGTGGCGTTGTCTGTGCGAACTGGGACTGCAGTCGGCGCCGGTTAGTCTGGCACTGGGGTATCAACCTTTGTTGCCGCGCCAGGGGCAGGTGGCCCAAGGATTGTGGAAACGTTGGGAGGATGAGGATGATAAAGAGAGTCAATCCAGAACCGATGTCAGGACTCCTGTATCGGGCGCACTGCGGTCCGCTTACGAGAATAAAGAAACACCCCTGCGTCAGCCGCCTGGCCGGCCGGTGCGGGAACTCGTCCATGCTGCCTTAAGCCCTGCCGTGATTCCCTTCCCCCGGCTGCCGCGTAAACCCTGAACCGTTTTTACCTTACTTATAGGAGTCATTTATGAAGAAACCTCGTTCCACGAAGAAATCCCGCGCCGAAGACAACCGCTTCGCGCTGGTCATGGTGCTGGTCGTCCTGCTGATATTCGCGTTCGTGATGGGCGTTTTGATCTGGGAGATCACCCCCGATCAACCCTCCCCGGTGGTGGTCTCGGAGACCGATGCCGGCCACGTGCTACAAGCGAGCTTTACCCAAATCTACTTCCCGCGCGGGACCGACACCATGGTCGAGACCGACCGGGGCAGCTTCCTGGTCTCGGGCACGTTCACCGCCCTGAAGGGCCATGCCCTGGTCCTGGAGCAGCGCGAGAACGGATTCCACATGCTCTGCGACCGGGCCGAAAAACGCTGTTTGGCCTTGGTGAGGTAGGCCCCATGAACCTCGTCAGTAAATACGAACCCGTTGCTGGCCTCCGATTCAAGGACATCTTTAACAACAGATGCAGGACATCCGTGCGCAGCTGGTGCGGGTGAGAGCATGAGGACCGCGAACCATGAGACGCCGTTTTACATCCAAATCCGACTGGGCCGCTTCTCACTCACGCGGAAACCAACGCCGAGGAAAGAGCATGTCTAAGCATCGCCCCCCGATCCGACTCACGCTTTACTATTACCCGCACACCCAGCGACTGGCGCCAACGCTCTACGACCCGGAACTCGAACGGTTGGTGCGCCGGGGTCTTGCCAAAGCATGCGAGCTTCTAGCCCGCCGGGGATCGGCGGCAATCATCAAGTGTGTGTTGTTTGAGGTCGTGCACGGGGAGGTCTTTTGGCTCGGCGAGGAGAATTGAGAGTCGGAGTGGCTGCCCGTTAAAAACGGATCAACTTCCATCGAGGCGCGGAGGCTGTACGGACAAAGACTTCTGTTCCGGAGAGCCGCGGAGAGATGGATGGGCCCGGGTTATTACGGATGAAGATCCAGGACCCCTAGTTTTCCAGCCTTCCGAGGCTAGGAGCAAAAGACAAGGCCCGTATACAGGGGAACTCTTTGCAGGAAGAACCTATATACGGGCCGTGGAGGGCACATCACATTGCCGGTGTGGCGAAATTGGAAAACGCGGCAGCTTGGGGAACTGCTGATATTACGCCTTGTGGGTCCGGTCCCCACCACCGGCACTTTACTTACTGTTCTATCATCAACTGATCATTTGTCTAAACTATAACCTATTGATTTTAATAGTGGACAAATGATGTACTTGTATATACTCTGTATCTCTCCTATATATACAAAACAAGCACATCGTGGCCCTTATAATTTCTCCTGCAGTTCGTTTGAAACTTGCTAAGAAGACACCGCCGGTTTCGAAGGAAGAAATTGAACAATGTTTTTTAAACAGGACTGGCGCTTATCTTCTCGATGAAAGGGAAGAGCATGCGTCTGATCCGCCTACTCGATGGTTTATCTCCGAAACGGATTTTGGACGCGAATTGAAAATTGTTTTTATTCCTAAAGGAAACGACGTGATCATTCGAACCGCTTATGATCCGAATCCTGAGGAAAGACGAATCTATCAGAAATATGGTAGTTAATTGTCCTTGAATTTACCTCAATTAATTCTCGGAGGCTCAATATGATCAAGCACCCTAAAATACCTGCATCTGACGATGCCTGGGACAATGGCGAGCTAGGGCGAGAAGAAAAACACGTTAAACGAGCCGAAGATAACGTTGAATCAACAATTGATGAGGCGCTTGAGCTTCAACTAATCTCGATTCGCCTGCAAAAGTCTTTGATAGAAGACCTAAAGCTTTTGGCCACTCTCAATGGAATTGGGTATCAACCGTTGATGCGTCAGATTCTGACTCTCTATGCAGACAGCGAGAAAAAGAAACTTCTCCAAGCGACAGCATTAAGTCGCAAGTTAGCTTAGCTATAAATAAAGATTTGTTCTTAACCCGCTTCGGCGGGTTTTTTGTTTCATGAGCATATTATGCGTGTTAGTTTGCGCGCTCGAATGACCCACCATTTGCATTTTGTGCTGACCCAGCAGTTTTCGCATATCGCGTTCAAAACAAGGAATTGTTGGAAGACTGGCCGGGTCAGCGTTCGATGCAAATTATTGGGGTGAATGGCTCAATTTTCGACGCAAATCAACATCCAAGGTCAAGGCATACATACTGAGCAGGCTGTGCAGGGCGAAATCACGCCGCCACCGCTGTGAAACAAACGGCGACCGGGTTGTGTCCACAGAAACTGACTTAAGGACGCGCGCCGGGCGGCGATAACGCGCCGTGCTCACGGGCACGGGGAGTTTTGCCCGCGCGGGCAGCCTGAACGCGGTGACTCCGAACGGACCATGGCCGCCGTCTCGATTCATCCGGCATGGGGGAGCCTCCGGCCGGTCCTCGCCAGCGTGACCAAAACGTGACGCACTCCAGTCCACTCCTGTCCATTTGCCCGCGTTGTTCTGCCCGACGATCACATTAAAGCCATCACTAAACCGCAGCTCTCCGGAATCGGAGAAGGATTTATTGTTGCGGAGCCGAAACGAAACAAGTTTCATGTTGTTGGTGTTTATACCGTGCAGCTAGTGTCGCGTAACATCGGTGCAAATAAGTGTACACGGATCGTTGTTTGTATGCTTACTGGAGGCTCAAATCGCTCAATGGTCGCGCGCCAGCCGCAGATCGCACTGAGTCCGACAGGCTCGCGCGTTTAGTCAGACCGGCTTCAATCTCGCCAGAAGTTCTTGAACCGTTCCGGCGCTAATTCCGTATACCTCACCGTGTGCTGAATGTTCCAGTGCCAGAGATAGTGCTGAATCGCCAGCGTGTCGTGCCCGTCGTTCGCCAATTTGTAACCCGTCGCATGCCGCAGCATGTGCGGATGCACCGGGAATCCGAGTCTCGCTTCCTCTCCGACCCGGGCCACGAGCTTGCGGACTGTCGAGGTCGTGAGCGGCCCGCCGCGTTCCGTGGTGAACACGTAGTAGCCGTTTTTGGGAAAATTCATCAACTTGGCCTTGTTTGTCAATGAACACCGTGCGCAAGGTTGTATTTTAGAGATTGCTAATTTGACCTGCCCTTAGGGTAGTGGGAGTATGTTTCGTGCCTGCCTGTATGAAAATCTGATCGCTTCAAAGATTGAACATCAGTCAAACCCGGAGGAAGGTTACTATGCACAGATCATTTCGCAAGATCTGCAGCGCGATTATTATTGCTGCATTATTTTCATTAACAACTAGCATCTATGCCGCAGGCCAAACCATCACCGCGGCAGAGGCCGCGAACCACATGGGGGAGCAGGGGACCGTCTGTGGCATGGTGGCCAGCGCCCACTTCGCTAACCAATCCCGAGGCCAGCCCACCTTTATAAATCTCGACCGTCCTTATCCAAACCAGATCTTTACCGTTATGATCTGGGGTTCGGATCGAGACAAATTCCGCAATGCCCCTGAGACTTACTACCAAGATAAAGCGGTGTGTGTCACCGGGACCATAAAGGGCTATCGAGGGAAGCCCGAGATAATCGTAAAGAATCCGGATCAGATCAGACTCCAATAGCCGCATTCCAAACCACGTGGTATGTGCGAAAGAGGGCGCAAGTGATACAACAATGAAAAAGTCCCTCTTCCTCCGGGTCTTGCTGGAGCCCGGCTGGTTAATTACCGCAGCGTGGCTAACAACGAACGCTGCGATCGCTGCGAACTGCGATGAGGACTCAATCAGTGAGGTCTCGGAGTCGGGTGAAATCATAACGATGCTGTCGGGGCAAATTTACGAAGTTTTGCCTGGTGACGAAGTAGACTCAGCCTTGTGGCTTTCTGCAGAGGACGTGTTGATTTGTCAACGGTCAATCAAGCAGCAGAGCAAGACTTACATCTTCTACGAGATCATCAATACTGATGAAGATGGCGAAAAGATTGGCGCACGCCGGCTGCGTTAAGGACGATTCGTTCACTCATCGAAGGCACCCTTGAAATTTCCGCACACTTCACCGCACTTAAAAGTAACGTGCCTGCCACCGCCCCATAACTTAAATAAACTTTATGACAAGACCGTCGTACCTCATTTCGCGCATTTGTTCTCTACTGCTTGTCGTGACATTTGCTTGCCATGTCACCCCAGTCTGCGCCTGGGGCTACGAGGGCCACATCATCGTGGGCGATATCGCCGAGCATTACCTCACCCCCGCGGTGCGTGATCAGGTCAAGGCTCTACTAGCCGCGGATGGATCGGCATCATTGGGTGCTGTTGCCACCTGGGCGGATGAAATCAAGCAGGACCGGCCCAGCACCAAACCCTGGCACTACGTCGATATCCCGGTGTGCGGACAGGCTGATCCCAACACCTATTGCCCCAACGGCCAGTGCGCCACCGAGCAGATCAAACGGTTCGCTCACGTCCTTGGGGATCATAATGCCAGTCAGGCCGACCGCATCGAGGCGCTGAAATTTCTGGTCCATCTGGTGGGGGATATCCATCAACCGCTCCACGCGGCCGACAACCACGATCACGGCGGCAACAACATCCATGTTTCCTTCTTGGGGCAGGGTGCCGGCACACTCAACCTGCATGCGATTTGGGACACGGAAATGATAGAACAGTTTTCGAGCGATCCCGGCGATGAAGCCGACGTCCTAATCAAGACGATCTCGTCGCAGGAAGTGAAAACCTGGTCCACCGACACGGCCGATGACTGGGCCGCCGAATCGCATCAGCTTGCCGTCGAGATTGTTTATGGAAAACTGCCGAGCGGGTTTGCCTGCGACAAACCGGAACCACATAACATCGAAATCGACAGTAAATACTATCGCCAAGCCAAGCCGGTGATTGAGCAGCAACTGAAGCGGGCCGGAGTACGACTAGCGGCATTGCTCAATCAGACGCTAGACGGCTCCGCTAACTGAATGGTTATGTAGAATGGTGCAACCGCGAGATTTTGTAAGGAATGTTCCGGTGCCCGAGATAGTGCTGGATCGCCCGGGTGCTGCAGCAGGTGCGGATGCACCGGGAATTCGAGTCTCGCTTCTTTTCGGGAAAGTATGAAAATACGCCTGCTTCGATGGGTTAGCAAACCCTTATATACCGTTACTGAAGCCTAACTTGTCACGCCTCTTAGGCAGTTTTACGTCGTTACTATAGATTGGTCTGTAGGCTGTCTTGATTGACATGTTCTGCACGCGGGAATAGGCTGACACTTGTAGTTAACCAACAACAACACAAGGAGATTTTATGTTAATGCTCCCGAAGTTGAACAAGGGCATGAAACGTGCGATGACACAGCTTGAAAAAGCTAGTAGTAAGGTCATTGTCGGCGTCGCCTTGGTTGTTGGTTTGTCAACGGTTAGCATTCATTCCACGGAAGCGCAGGCAGGGATTGCAAGCCCCACGGTTCCTGAGCTATCCCAAAGCTCTATGTTGTTGACCCCGGCTTCTGGTGCTCGGACGATTCTTGCGGACCACGAGTCACACTACTCACATTCATCCCACGAGTCACACTCATCCCACTATTCCCATTATTCAAGTAACTATCAGTAGATAGTGATGTCCGATCAAGGCAAAAGCCTGTCGGAGTTTGTTTTTGGTGAAGATGAGCTGGGGTCTTACGCAAGGGTTTGTGTAGATCCGAATCTTTATAGCCTTACTGCGATCTTGAAGACGGCATATTGGTTTACCGACCAATGTTATCTTTTCTTGGCAAATCGCCCCCCTTTGATTGAAGTAGAGTTTCGCTTAAAGCAAGGCGACTCTACGGATGCCTTAAAGAAGCTTTGCGGGGAGTTTCTGAACAACCTGCTCGACCAAGCCGTGCGCCAAAAGGTCTTGGAGGAAACTTCTGTAGTCCGAGACACGCTTGTCAAGAAGGCGTTTTTTGAAGCCAAGGCAGCTTTGAGCAAAGGTGTCGTTTCGGATGAATCCCACCTTACGCATGAAGACCAAAGTTTTAAAGAAGATCCGTTGAACATTTCAGGACGGTAATTATGGCTTTCGTCCGTGAAATTGATAATGGAATCTATTCTCGTAAGGTACTGGCAGACACCAGAGATGCATATCGGTCTTACTGTGATGTATCGGTCACCCCTCTGCCCAATAACAGAGCCAGCGTCTCCCTAGCTGTCAAGAAGGAATATATGGTCGACTCCAGGCAAATCGTCTTGGAGTTTTGGAACTATTTCTTGGATTCTGCCTGCAAAGCACATCTTGACTCGGTGTAGGAGATGGCTAATATCCAGTTCTTTCCCCCGGAGCATTATGCGGCTCAGAAGACTGAGTATTCTCTCTTGCCGTTTCGATTCGATCGTTGGGAAGGAGGGCATTACCTTCTCATCAACGAAGTAGGCGAATACGAGTTGTTGCCAGTAGCTGATTTCAACCAGTTCGTAAATCATCAGCTTTCACCTTCCAATACCTACTATACGAAGCTGAAGGCCAAGCATTTTCTGACTGACAACAGTTCGTCAGCGTTATTTGACCAACTGGCTTCCAAGTATAGAACCAAGAAATCCTTCTTGGACGGCTTTACGAAGCTCCATATTTTCGTCACGACACTGCGTTGTAACCAATCCTGCCCCTACTGCCAAGTATCACGGCAGAATGAAGACGCTGGGGCATTCGATATGGCCGAAGATGCGATGTATCGCTCCGTAGATTTGATGCTGAGAAGTCCTGCTAAGGCGGTTACCATGGAGTTCCAAGGCGGCGAACCCCTGCTTAACTTTGAGCTTCTCCAAAAAGCGGTCCTCTATGCCAAAGAGAAGAACGCCACCATTGGGAAGAACATCCATTACGTCATCTGCACGAATCTTGCTCCCCTTGAAGACAAGCATCTGGATTTCTGCAAAGAGCATGGAATCCTGATCTCCACCTCTTTGGATGGCCCAGATTTCTTGCACAACCAGAACCGACCCATGGGGCGTGGCCCTAGCCATGATGTGGTGACCCGCAACATCTGGAGAGCCAAGGAGGCTCTTGGCAAGCAAGCCGTATCGGCTCTCATGACAACGACAAGGGCAAGCCTGAAATATCCAAAAGAAATCGTGGATGAATATCTACGGATGGATATGGGTTCTATTTTCTTTAGAGATCTGAACCCTTATGGCTTTGCAGTCAAAACCAACTCTGTTTTAGGGTATCGCACATCACAGTTTATCGATTTCTATAAAGAGGCTCTTGCCTACATCATTGATATTAATCGTTCCGGAAGAACCTTCTCTGAATCACTCACCTCGATGATTCTGACCAAGATACTCACGCCTTGGCCGATTGGTTTTGTAGACATGCAATCGCCGAGCGGAGCAGGTATCGGGGTTGTTGTATACAACTATGATGGTGATGTTTATGCCTCAGATGAATCGAGGATGCTGGCGGAAATGGGACAGCACGTGTTCAGGATGGGTAATGTTATTGAAAACGATTACTCGGAAATATTTTTTGGCGAGACCATGCAGAATATTGCCTCGGCATCCTGCAATGAATCACTGGCAGGTTGTTCTGATTGTGCGTATCAACCCTATTGCGGCGCTGATCCCGTCAGACACTATTCCACTCAAGGAGATATTTTTGGTAGCCGCCCAAATAGTGAATACTGCAAAAAGCACATGGGGGCGATTAAACATGTCTTCAATTTGCTTCTGAATGCCGATGACGATTTGGAACGCATCTTTTGGGCATGGGTGAACCGAGAGGATGTCAATCGAATGAGATTGCCTGAACCCCAATGGCTATCCAGCTAAGAGCCAAGGGTTTCCCTCATGGCTTGAACAGCCGAACTTTCGGCAGGGTGTCTTTTTCGCCTGTTCCAGCTACTGAAAGGCACGATATATTCCGTGCTGTCAGGAAAGGTGAAAAGCACGAAAACCTTGAGAGGTATCTAGCCGCACTCTTTGAAGATGAGGTGGACGCAGTCCCATGTCCTACTGTATCGGGCTACGGCTCGTTAGACTTCCTGAAAAACGGCTATGTGGTTTCCATTGAACCAAGCACGGGGTTTACAAGAGTCTTATACCGTCATGATTCTCGATTCAACACGAATGGCACTGAGTTTAGCCACAGCAGTATTACCACGTTAACGTAACGGATTGAAATCGCAGAGGAAGACTGGCCGCCGAGATTGATAGGATGGTGTTTGCGAAGCATCCAACCCAACCATCCGG